>Ga0163149_10004809_pt1 | contig 14501 bp, 17 predicted proteins | sample OliLakLV19MP5G1_FD_148604 | JGI IMG/M metagenome (GOLD analysis project Ga0163149, IMG submission 148604) | Freshwater microbial mat bacterial communities from Lake Vanda, McMurdo Dry Valleys, Antarctica - Oligotrophic Lake LV.19.MP5.G1 | ecosystem: Environmental > Aquatic > Freshwater > Lake >...
TCGGTCAAACGCCACGGGGGACGGGGCTTTGGGCTTTTGTTTTTTAGTCATGAATCTCTCCTTCTGACATTCTATGTCTTGGAGCGAATCAGCACTAGTTACTGTCTGTTAATTGGGGGAAAGATCACCATTCAGTTCACAAAGGAAACGCGCGAGAGTCCTTTGTGAAACAATTTCTACGAGATCATATCGGGCAATATATTGGAATTGGCAGTGGTGAAGTTTTTGATTCACGGCGAATTGTTGGTGATAAGGCGAATCAGATTGACGTGTTGTTATATGACACTTCATTTCCGAAAATACATTTCGGAGGTGAAGATCAAGCCGCTTTCATGGTGGAATCAATCTATGCCGGTATAGAAATAAAAAGTCTGCTTCATCGTGAAGATCTTGAGGATGCATTGCGATGTGCAAGAAATCTAAAAACTCTTCAAATGGATCCGCGCGGAAGGACAATGGGTAGGATTCATGGAGTTCCGTACTACTTGGTTGCTTACGATGGCCCAAAAAACATTGAGACTGTTCGAACGTGGTTAGTCGATATCGAAAGAGAACAGCAAAAAATACTCGATGAAAAAGGTCCGCAGTTTGTTGAGCTAATACCCCGACACTTGGATGGCATTTTCATTTTGGGCCTGAGATTTATATTGGATACGGGTATTTCAAACTCTGTTTTACACGCTTGCGCTTCTGCAGGGACTGGTACAACGACACCGTACCGGTGGTTAGTTTCCAGCAAAGTAGCTGGCAATCTGTATTGTCTATTCTTTCTGCTAAACTTCCACGTTCACTACAATTTTCTTGACGATTACTTCGAGTCTGTGCTTGACGAATATAACATCGTTCCATGGACCGACGAAGCTTAAGCAACTGCAAGCTGTAGACTTTTACATCGAAATTGGCGACGGCGGTCAAGAGCCAGCGCGCCGTTGCGTAAAAAGCGCCGGAAATTCGCGCTTTTTCGTTGCGGTTAAAATTCCCGGCCGAATTGCGAGAATTCCGGGCCGAATTAATGAGAATACGCAGTTGTTTAATTTTCGGCGAATTTAACAGGTTCAATCTGATTTGCAAACGCACAATTTTTATTCAGCGGACAGGTTTTGCATTTTGGCAAATTGCGGCGACAGGTAGCAGCGCCAAAATCTAGTAGTGCATAGTTAAATTCTCGCACCGGATAGTGGAATAAGAGGCTATCAGCGAAAGTTTGAAACCGCTTCGCTCGCCGGAGGCTATCACTTTCCAAAATACCAAAATATCGGCACAGTACTCTGACAACATTTGAATCAACAGGAACTACTCGCAACCCTAGTGTATTCGCGAGTACGGCTCGCGATACGTACGGGCCGACTCCTGGCAGAAGGCAAAGTTCATTTACGCTTTCCGGAATATTAGCTCCGGATGTTTCGAAATACCTGGCTAAGTCGATAATATTTTCTGCTCTCCAGTATAGCCCAAGTGTTTCTACGAGGTCAGTTAAAGTGTTATCGTCAGCTTTTGCAAATGTGCTCAAATCAGGATATTTTTTCAAAAACTGCTTAAACACTCGTTCCGCACTTTTTGCATTGGTGCGTCGAAGAAGAAGTTCGGCAATCAGAGTTTCGTAGGCTGAGTCATGATTGCGCCAGGCGAATGTCCGTGAGTTTGACTCAAACCATTTTAGGAGAGTTTTCGAGAATAACTTTTGTTGTGATCTACTTACCTGTTCCAATATGCCACTCTCATGATTGCTTCCAGCCGGCCAGCACCACCCACCGATAACGTTGCGTAAGTGCAAAGTCATAGACTGTGAGCAAGTTCTAACAGCGCTAAGGGATATGGATTCTATATACGAAAGGTTCGGTCTTTTAAGCATCGTTTTAGAAGCCCTGCTCACGCATGATGCCTTCCAGATTGGACGCACGGTCAGGCTCAACCTTTCATGCTGATAAAGATCCTTTGACCTTCAGAGACGTTGAACTTTTCGGCAAATTTTAACGTCTTAAAAGTTACCACAAGACTTGTGAATCGACGGAAATTGCTTTTGAAGAGGAATGGAAATGAATAATTCAGCCCAGTCAATGCCTTATAATTTTACAGAGCAAGAACCATTAGCGGAGATATTAATGAGCCTTAGACCCAAAGTTCTTGATCTCTTCTGTGGAGCTGGTGGAATGAGTCTCGGCTTTAAGACGGCCGGATGCGAAATTGTTGGCGGTGTCGATATTGAACCATGGCCTGTAGCAACCCATCACCATAATTTTCCAAATGCTCGAATTCAGTTGCCGCCGCAGGATATTCGGGACGTCGAGCCATCGTCTCTGGGCTATCGTCCAGGAGACATAGATATTGTCGTTGGTGGCCCCCCATGCCAGGGCTTCTCGCAAGTCGGCAGAGGAAAAATTCGATCCTTAGGGCAAGAACGCGAACGTGATGTTAAAAATAAGCTCTACAGAGAGTTTATTAGGTTTGTTGCTTATTTTCAGCCCAAAGTTTTTGTTATTGAAAATGTCATCGGAATGACGACTTTTAAACATTCGAATTTTCTTCAAAACGTTTTGACAGATCTAGAACATGGGTTGCCGACAGCCCCGTATCCGAACAACATTGGATACACTGTTCACTATAAAGTTCTTTGCGCTAAAGACTATGGCGTGCCTCAGGTGAGAAATAGGCTTTTCATAGTAGGAGTTCGAAAAGACTTGCTCAATTTTGAGTTCAGATTTCCTGAGCCTTTGTCATCGCCTGCGGTGACCTTAAAGCAAGCCATATCCGACCTTCCACGGCTAGTAGCGCCCGTTTTAAAAACTAGAAGCTCGACTGATTTGGGAAGCGGTGGCATTTCTCAAAAGGATCGTGCAAAAAACTACCGGGTGGATCCGCAGTCTGATTATCAGCGGCGCATGCGACTTATCGATGGCTTGGGTGTTCGCAATCATCTTTGCCGAGGACACAACGCAAAAGACCTTGAGATATTTGCACTTCTAAGGCAGGGGCAAATTTATCGAGATCTGCCAGCTAAGCACCGACGCTATCGTGATGATATTTTTGATGATAAATACAGACGACTTAGATACGATTTTCCGTCTTGGACGTTAACTGCCCATATGCAGAAAGATTGTCTAGCCTATATTCACCCAACTCAGACACGCAGTTTGTCTGCTCGTGAAGCTGCCCGTATTCAAAGTTTTCCAGATTACTTTATTTTTCAGGGGCCGCTCACTAGAGTTTTTAGAATGATTGGAAACGCTGTTCCGCCATTACTTGCTGAAGCGGTTGGGAAGCCAATCGTCCAAGAACTAATAAAATTGAAACAAAGCGAGCTAAGTAGATCAGCCGTTATGGTCGGAAACTCAGATATGAGGAGCGAAGAAAGTGAACGACTACATCAATTGTCCATTTTGTAATGAGCCGGGCTTTGATTTTATTGGCCTAAAGGATCATTTTGAAGCAGGGTTTTGCAGCGTCTACAACGATACGCCACCAGTGTTATCGCGTGCAAGACCGAATTTAACGACCGAAGAATCAGATACGGCACCACTGGTGCGCGAACCGCAGGAATCTTTCTGGGTTTCGATGGTCACGTCAATATCATGATTCGGCAAACCGATAACGATCCAGATGGTGAGTTCTTGTTTGGTGGCTATAGCAGCGTGTCAGATGCCCTTGATGCGGCGCTAGGAACTCTCGCTAAGCCAGGCCTAAGAAGAGTCAAGTAAATGCTCTCAGAAATCAGCCAGCTCAGAGAATACATGGTGCATCAGCGAGATGCAGCGATAAAAGCTATAGAGATGATGGATTGGATTTTAGTTCAGATTGAAGAAAAGAACATTGCTGAAAAGCGAGTCACAGAGCTACGAGCTATTGCTGAAGAGCAGCTTGAAAGACTGACTGGTAGCACGAAAGTTGAAGAACAATTGCCAGCGGTTCAGAGAGAACCAAAATTCGGCAGATTTATTTACAAGAACGGCGAACAAATACGAGTAGAGGATCCGAAATGAGCAGGTCTGGTTACAGTGAAGTTGAATTTGATTCGCTGGAATCAATATTATCCTACGGTCGTCAGGTTGCGGCTACCAACTCAGCTATAAAAGGCAAGCGTGGCCAGGCGTTTCTAAAAGAGTTATTGGCGGCTCTCGATGCCTTGCCGGAAAAACGATTGATTCCAAAGGAATTAAAGAACGAAAGCGGCATGGTCTGTGCTCTCGGTAGCGTTGCTGAAGCTCGAGGGATTGAGACAAAGGGCATTGACGTCTACAACGTTGGCTTGCTCTCGAAAATGTTTAATATCTCTCCGACTCTAGTGCGAGAAATTGAATTTCTCAATGATAAAAACGGCTATGGACCGACACCGGATCAGGTGCGTTTTGAAAATGTTCGCGCATGGGTTGCAAGTCAAATTATTAATGAGGATTACGTGGCATGATGAGCGACCAGACTTGTTTGAAGGATGCGCGAGAGGCTGCTGGCATCAGGCAAGAAGACGCAGCGAAAGCAATTGGCGTATCTCGACCAACTCTAGTTTCTATTGAACAGGGAGTGCTTACCCACCCATCTTGAATTACCTACCGGTTAAGCCGGCACCCGTAAAGGGAGAGAAATGAAATCCTTCTACCTAGGCGACAAACATTTTGCATCTATTCGCCACCCTAAAGCAGGCGAGAAAGGCGCTTTCATCATCGATATACATGCCCTAGTCCCGAAAGATAAACATTATTCGGTTGGCCATTGGAATATTTCAGTGACCTTTGCAAAAGCCAGAAAACTGCGTGACTGGATAAACGAATTACTCGGTGAATCGGTTGTGCAATCCAGCCCAAAGAAAGAGCAAGCTGTATCAGAGTTCTTTAAAAACCCGATAACTCTTGATGATGAACCAGAAAACATAGAATATGACGCGGATTGGGACAAGAGTTCACGATATGAAAATCACATGGCCGACAAAAAAGAAACTAAAAACGTCTGGCGTTGGTAATCAATTCGTTGTCGTTCGCAAGCCCGGAAAACGCTCACGGATAGTCATTTGGTACGGATTTAAACACTCAGCTTTAAACCGATCTTTCACACGGCAAAAATTTAGAGCGGTTTTCGTTTTGCGAAAACAGCTGCTCGGACATTGCAAAAGCGGAAGGCCGTCAACGAGCTAGGAAATAATTCTCTCTAGAGTGTGACTGTAAGCACTTCTAGGTTCGGGAATGGAAAAGGACGATTACTACAAACTCGCTCGCAATCAAATTCCTGGCAAAAAAGGACCAGTCACTGAGCAAGAATTTAAAGAGTGGTGGATCTGTAAACGCAAAGTCAAATACTTCACTAGAGACGAAGCTAAAGACTCAGTGAAGCGACTCAATCAAAAATTTAAATCGAAAAATAAGGTGTACCGCTGCGAGTTTTGCAAAAACTTTCATGCCGGCACTTTGCACGAAGACAAAAAGAAGAGGAAAGATGGCATTCAATAAAGAAACAGATTGGCTTGGCGTGGACCTTGACTCGACACTCGCCTATTACGAAGCTGGCGACTACACTCGCAAAGGCCCCTATAATTTCGGCGAGCCAATCGAACCGATGGCGGTCAAAGTCAGAGGCTGGATTGCCGACGGCATCACTGTGAAAATCGTCACCGCTCGGCACACTGGTGGCATCGTTCCAGATCATGACAGGCATCTCCAGACGGCAATATCGAAGTGGACATTGAAGCACCTGGGCAAAGCTCTAGAAGTTCAAAATAGCAAAGACGGCTACATGCACGCTCTTTATGACGACAGAGCCGTTGCTGTCGAAAGCAACACTGGCAGAATATTGAGTCCTGAGAGAAGCCTGCATTAGAAAGCGGCGGAATATAACACGGAAGGCGCCTAATGTACAGATTCTAATTTAGCGCGAGGATAGCTAATCGATATACGCACTAGGCATACGAAAGCGCGGTGCTATATCTACGGAGGGCTGAGGCTATCTATTCGCTACACTGGTTGATCATCCAGGATATACCAGTAACATATACACGAAAATATAAAAAATACGTTATAACGGATCTCTTATGATAGGGTATATAGAACAAGCGGCGCCGCTTCAACGACACCGCTTGCTACGAATTAGGGCCCTTGTGGGGCATCTTAGAGAACAGGGCGGGTGGGAGTTGAACCCACATTAACCAGGCTACGAATCCGGGGCTCTGTCCATTAAGCTACCGCCCCACATTCCCTAATTTACCTAACTCATACCTCTGATACGACCGGGTCTTTAGGCTTGGTCTTTTTTGTAAATACGCGAATTGGCCCGTTGGCTACACTGATGTCGGGCACGTCATCACTGTGATTAATTTAAAGGTAGCACAACAGCCTGCACCCCACAAGGGGGAGCAAGCTGTTGAATCACAGTGACAGTCTCGCGACCGTTTTTAAGACTGTAAGCGGTTTTGTGTGGTTTTTATATCACGAAATTTTCATTGACTTGTCGGTAAATCTTAGACGCAATTTATCGGCTTTCGGAGACGGCTCAGGAACTAACTCGTTCCCCTACAATACTTTGTCGAACCTGTCAACCACATAACATATCTAACTATATAGCACACAGAGATCCCTGGCAATAGTAGTTATTACTGGGTTTGAGCGTAATACAAACCCAACCTACCCCACAATTGACTTTTAGAAATAGTAGCTTAATAGCTATAACCCAGCCCTGGTTGTGCTCTGTTGCCAAAATGTCGATATTAGCGAGGCCGAAATCATATTAAATGTGTCGCTAAAAGCGTTATATCTTTTTTGAAATATTTCAAGAAGTAGTACCTTGCACCGCCCCGGGCTGTTGACATCAGCTGTAAAAGGTAATTGTAAGGCATTGCCTTGCCCGGGATTACTCAAAAGAAAATGGGCATGTTCACAAAAAGCCGCCCCTTTTTGGGGGAAAATAATGAAATGACTACATGCTCGTTCTGCCAGAAGCAAATTACTAAACCGAAAAAACCCAAGACGTGCCTGAACTGCAAAAAAGACCTTTGCGGCTCAAGGTATTGCGGAGTAATGACCATAGTTGAAGATAAGAAAATCTGGGTCTGCCAAGCCTGCATATCAGAAAAAACGGCCGAGTACCTCGAGCCAAAGACTCAATGATTTGCCGGCTCTAAGAATTCCGCCAAGACCAGTGCGAGACTGTCGACTGCGCCCTGGACGCTTTTGTTTGCGATGTGGCCGTATTTTTCAGAAGTGTAGGCCTGAGTGTGGCCGAGAACTTTTCCTACCAGCATGATGTTGCCAGTTTGTTCGGCGATGATGTGGCCAGAGGTGTGGCGCAGATCGTGGAGATTCACATCGCCAAGGCCAACCGAGGCTCTTATTTTCCTCCAGTCTTTGTCGATTCTAGAGATGTGTGACTTTCCATTCTTGGAGGGGAATACGTATCGACTTGTAGAGCCTTTCTGAAGCTCCAGAAGGAGTTTGATAGCTGGCGGACTTAGTGGAAGCCGATGCTTCTTGCCGGTCTTATAAAACTGCCCAGGAATTTCAATCATGTTTCGATTGAGCTTTACCCACTCCCACTCAAGCTTGATGAGTTCGAAGGAGCGAAGCGCTGTATAGAGATAAAGCTTGATTGCTGCTCTGATTTTTGGTTTCGGATAGGCTTGCAGTGCTGCTCCAAGCTTAGGGAATTCAAAATCCTCAACGAAACGATCTCTGGGAAATTCGTCGTTCCGTTTGATACTTTTAGTTGGATTTGGATAGCCGTCAGGCAGAAAACCCCATTCAACAGCCTTGTTGAACATAGTGCTTACTACTTCAATAACGCGATTGGCAGTCACTTTGCCTTTCTTGCCAATTTTATAGTGAAGGTCTGAAGCGTCCTGGCGTTTGATTTGATTCAGAGGCCGGTTATGCCAAACCTTCAGATGGCCATCAATAAACTGCCTATCTTTGTACCAACTCTTTTTGTGTTCACGCGCATGGCGCTCTATATAGATTTCGGCAAACTCTTTGAATCGCATTGTTGATGCGTGAATCGCTTCGTCAGAGATAAAACTGCTAATCAAAAAAGTTGGATCAATTTTTTGTTTGGCTAATGCCTTCATTCGAAAGACAAGTGTTCGCGCTTGGTCTTTCGTCATGTATTCGGTGTTCGCTATGGTTTTTAAAACCTGCTTGCCGACAAACCAATATTTGATGACCCAGACTTCTGAGCTTCCAATCAGCTCACCGTCTTTAGATAGCACGCCTCTATTGAATCTGCGCCCAAGGCCAGGGCAGTCCGATTGCCAGATAGTCATAGTTGAGGGTAGGTGTCCTTGAGCATTTAAGAACGAAAACAGCACTTTATTCAAATGCGCCACCTCACTATGTTCCGTTAACTACCTTAAAAATACCAGCGTATATGGCAAGTATATAGAAAACACTGTGCAATAATACAGTGTTTTCCCTGAAAACCCATGCAAGACAGTGGTCCGAGCGGAGTTTCGATTCCTCTCGTCCCGACCAAGCAAGAATCTGTCTATAGCAGGGTTTCAGTGAATCTACACAATTCAGCTTTAATACACAGTATATACAGTTGGGGCAGCCAAAACCCTGACTGGTCCTATACTGCGGAAGTATTTCCGCAGGTTAATCAAAAGTTGATTAAAAAACTGAATGAAACGCCCCTGCTGCTAATAGCGGGAGGCATGCTTGATGTCACTACTGGTAGATGAGATTCGCAGAGATGCGACGTATTTGAGATGTATTGCGCTGAGAGAGCAAGGCCATTCTTTTCGCTATGACAATGCAGTCGACTTCAGCGACTTGGAAAAATTTCAATCTGGAATAGATTCTGCAAGATTGCTGCTATTAGGCGTTACTGGTGATTTGGCACAACGAATGTCAGATGGAATCGAGTACATGCAAGGGATGCTTTTTCTAGCAACACGATACTCAATGTCATTAGAGTCAGTTGACGCCTTGCTTTCTGAGCACGGTGTTAGCTTGACGCAATCTTCATAAAACCCAACCCAAGCGCCACCAGGAAGGCAGAGGAAGTAATCACCAGGATTTAATCGTTTACCAGATGGATCAAATAAAGCTTCCGGCATACATACCCCTCATCCAACTCAAGTCACTAAATGCACCCTACCAAACAAAACTTCCAACAAATTCAGACGGCCGGCATATGGCATGGCGGTTGGCAATGACTGAAGGCCAAGACATGTATCGAGATCCGGATTTTCTCGAATGCGTTCGGTTGTATCAGTTTGCGCAGCCGTTAATTCGTCAAATCGGCAGTAGGACAGAAATGTCACTGAGAGATTTCACAAATTTCATATCTAATTTTGAGAATTCACCAAGGACGGACCAGTACTACAAGTTGCTCATTACTCTCTGTGAACGGCTCCTCATCTTGAGGAAATCGACCTTCCATTCTTAAATTCTCAACCTCTCAGAAAATCCAATCCTAGACCGGAAACTTTCCATCAAGAGAAAAAGCAAATGCTTGCAAGGCTGAAAACGAAAATCTCATATTCAGCATTGTCGTTAATGGCTGGGGTCGTTTTGTGTGGGTGTGCGAAAAGCACTGAGATCGCCCCTGTCAAAAATCATGTAGTGACGGCAAAAGAAACTGACAGTCTCATGGAGTCTATAAAAGACGAAACAGGCTTAACAGTTGACGAGGTCAGGCTATTGATTGTCCGCCGTATGCGCGCAGCCTTTCACCAGTTGGGTTCTCAGCCAGCCTATCCAGAAGGTCAGACAGTCGGTCAAATAATAGAAATTGAGCGAGCGGCAGAGGCTGAAACCCTGAAAAAACAAGCCGAAGAAAAGGCGCAAAAAGCACAAGCTGAAGTGGAAAGCGCCACAAAACTGCAAATTATGCAATCAGCTTTATCGGGAAGGGTGACCGGAAAGGGTTTCAAACTTCACGACTTCAATAAAGGCGAGCTATTCAGCTATGTGACGTTGAAGGCGACCTTTGAAAACTGCGGCACAAAACCGATCAAGGCTTTCAAAGGTTCATTCAAATTGACAAGTCAGCTCGGCGAACTGATTCAGGAAGCCTCATTATCCTGCGACAACCTCCCCAGAGCACTCAAACCTGATGAAAATTTTGAAGCTGTTTATTCATTTCAGAATAACGAATACGTACCAGCCGATATTAAGTTCAAAGATACAACTTTGAAAAATATGAAAGTGGAGTGGATACCCACTGTCATCTTATTCGCGGACGGAACAAAGCTTGATCTGGAGGAAGAATAAATGCCTCGACCAACTCCAGACTATATCCCAGAAGAATTGGTCAAGAAGGCTGCTGCTTTAGGCTTCACGCCTAAGACGTATGCTGAGCATCTAGGATTTCGTCCTAACCGATTCTATGGTTTCTTCGGAAAGCCTCACAGTAAACTCAAACCTTATTTATTGATATGCAGAGCAGCAGAAATAAATTTAGACGAACTTGCACAGATTCTTAAAGAAAGTAAATTTGAAAAATTCATAGAAGATCTTCAAGTCAAAACAGGAATTAGTGGTGTTGGGTTACTTGCAAGATCAATTGGTGTAAGTGATGGATTTATATATCAAAGAATCAAAAATCCAGGTGTAAACGGCCTCGGCTCATACATTGAAATGTCAGAAGCTCTCGGCTGGAGTTTGGACACACTGGCGGGTCTTTGCATTCATTAACCCTTTCGTATATAGAATTGATATAGCCACTGGCGGCGATTTTCGTCGATTTCAAGCAGCTAAACGCGCTTGCTAAAGTCTGTATGATTCTGTACTATTATTCCATCGACTTTGAATGAAGTTGATAAATTTGAAGCACCACATTTGGTGCCGCACCCATAACAAAGCTGTTCGATAGAACTAAATTCCAACCAGCGCGGGGTAACTCCCGCCTGGATGGGTGCGTTTTATCGTCATAATTTAGAAGGAGAGCCACTATATACGGTGGCTAGCAACCGCAATGTATCAACTCAAAAACACTCAAGAACCGACGGCACAGCAAATAGCTTTGCTGCTCATGCCAAACGCAAAGCACATTCAAGGCAGATGGTTTGTCCCATGCCCGGCACATGAAGACGACCGCAGTAGCCTTCTTCTTAAGGACGGCCCTAACGGCGTTCAAATGCTCTGCCGGGCAGGTTGTCCTGGTGCTCATGTCCGATCCTATATATACAAAACAATCGCAGGGACTGCTGTGTCAAATCAGACCAGACAAACAGTCGTTTCTATCGAGCGCAGCGAACAAATCAAAAGATCTTGGGCGGGAATTAAAAAGCACTCTGCCGACTTGTTCGACACGTGCATCGATTATGTCACTTGGAAAATTCAAGAGTTGAAGGGGTAAGAATGACGACGAAAGAAAAACAATTGCCAGCCACTCAAGCTGACAATGCCGAACTCGGCGCTATTGCAAAACTGATTATGAAAGGCGACTTGAGCGGGCTGACCGACGATCAGAAATGTCAGGTCTATTTAAAGCGTTGCGAGGCGGCAGGGCTTTCGCCGGAAAGCCAACCTTATGAATATATCGAATTTAAGGGCAAAGTAAGCCTCTATCTTAGAGCTGTCGGTTTAAATGAACTGAGCAAAAAGAACAAAGTCTCTCATGTGATTTTAGAAGAGAAAGAGATTCTTGACGGCCAAGCGTACAAGGTCACAGTCAAGGCTTTCACTCCGGAAGGAAGAGAAGAAACTGCCAGCAAATGGAATCCTCTTTATACGCCGAAAGGCAGCTGGGTTACTGGCAAATTTGTTTTTGAAAACAACGAAGACGGTACTCCGAAAATGGTTCCTATTAGTCTGGTCGATAAACTCTTGATTTATCAAAAGACTGAAACCAGCGCCCGAAATAGAGCAACCAGAGCTTTAGTTGGCGAAAGCGCACCAGAAGATGACGATCTGAACATTGAAGAAATTCCAGCGCTGACGAAGAAAGACACTAATCATATAGTTACAGAGAAGGCCAAAGAGATAGCTGCCGCTGCAGTTAAAGCACTGCCTGGAACTGAAACTGTGGACGTAGCAACAGAAACTGAGCCACAAGCAGAACCAACTCCAACTCACGGAGAACGACTTGAGGCAGCTGCAATGCTCGCCGAAGCTCAAGGCAACACCCAGGTTGCCGAGTCACTCAAAGCGGCTGCAAAAGGCATCAGCAATACCCAAGCGACGGCACTAATAAAAGCTGGCGGCGGTTCAGGGTGGAAAATTCCGGACATTTTGAAAGTCCTTACCTCAGAGCCATACAGCCTTGACAAAAATTCCTGGCAAAAGGAAATCACAGAGCGCCAGTACAACGAAGTTTTCGATCATGTTCAAAACAATAAGCCTGAAATGGCAGCAGTGCCAGCTTAAAAATGGTGGAGTACATACGAGCATTGCCACCGCATCTGGTGGATAAAGACGACAACAAAGTCGCTGAGCCGGCAAGTGGCGATGCTTTTAGACCGGCTGGAGAGTGGTGGTATGACTCTATCTCAGGATATTGCTTTCAAGCTAACGGCCACGGTCAGTTTGAAGGTGTTGCTACGGCTAGTGAGATGGTCAACTGCGAGACCGGAGAGCGGTTTGGTCCTGTTACAAACCTCTTCCGAGTTAGAGAGCGACCAGGTCACCCACTTCAACGGTGTAGAGAGTTCGACAGCTATGGAATGGACAAGTTTCAAGTTTTGCTCAATGACATGTGGACCCTCAATCAATACTGGGCCAGCAATGTTATCCACTTAGCTCGAAAAGAAGGTGTCGTTGTCGAAGCTGACAACCTTGACGACGCTTGGGATAACACGAGAAAGAAACTGCCAAGAAGTTCATTCGACACTGTTTCTGCTCACGACCCTCGTGACTGCAAACTACTGCTAGTACTTCATTTCAGCGAAGAGGTAGACAAGAAAATTCGTGACCATTACGCGGCCCAGACTGAAAACCCTTGGATAGCGACATCTCCAGAGCAGCAAAAAGAAAATCAACAAATCATCGACAAGCGCCGAAACGGTAGAGACCAAGAACACGAGCGTATTGAAGCAAAGGAAAAGGCAAAAGAAGAAATGAGCAAAACTCTAGTAACCAAATATTCCGAACTAAAAACGAAAGCCCACGAAGGCGGTCTGCCTGGGCATTTGGTCGATGAGCTTTTAGAGGCAGCTTCGAAAGAGCGTGGACAGAAAGAGCCTGAATTAAGTAGGGAAATCCTCGAGGAAATCGAAGCATCTATCGAGCTAGAGATTGAGACTGTCAAATACCAGGCGGAAGAAAGCCCAAAGCTAGTACAACAGTCCTTGCCCATCTCTGCTTCCGCGCAGGAAGTGAACGAATCCACCACCCTTGCTACAAGTGCCAGCGAAAAGGAAACCCCGGCTGCTGTTGCGTGTACAAGTCCTACGGCCGAATTTAAAAAGATGTTCGATTCCTGCGAGGCGCAAGGCCTCAAATCTTTCCAACTTTCAGTCTGGCTCAAAACGATTGCGGCCGGCGGCGAACTTTATACACAAGAAAACTTCGATAAGTTAAACGTCAAAATCGCTCAGCATTTCGCAGCAAGAGCTGCAGCCGAACTTGATGGCAACAAATTCGAACCTGAAGCTGAAATTGAGTCAGCCGGAGAAATAACTGTTGTTATCGAAGGCGGCGACGTCGCGATCCAGGCTGCAACCGAAGAGGCAAAAAGCCCCCGACCTTCTAAAGCTGCGGAGAAAGCTGCGGAGAAAGCAAAAAAAGCTGCCGAACAGCAAGACCAAGAAATCAAAATCGAAATGGCACTAAAAGCCATTGAAGACACACCGATCACCCATCGAAACAACGGTGAGGTAAAGACCTTCAACGAAGTCACAAAGTATTGGTTCCAGCTTCAAATAAAGGAAGCTGCTCTAAAACTTGAGATTGACACGTACAAAAAGCACATGGAAGAGCGGCTTTCTGAAATTACTGCTCAACAGAATGCTTGGATGGCCAACTATGGCGATGGCGTTGAAGCCGCAGCATTAGAGCAATTTGAAAAGCAAAAGAGAGTGAAACTGGTTGACGGCAAGGAAGATATATCGTTCAGCCCGCCGACTGTTAAAACGCAATACTGCACTTTCAAAAAATCTAAACCCGAGCCTTTCTTGTCTAACAAACTCGAATATGCCATCTGGCTGGCGAGTCTTGAGCCAGGCGAGGCTGCTTTCTATGGCGACGCGCTGGAAATAAAAATTGAAGGTCGAGTGAAGTCTATTAAGGCTCTGGTTGCAGACGGAACCGAGATACCTGGTTGGTCTAAGCCAATTCCCACGGACACCTTTAGAGATGTCGTCGGTCGCTTAAAGCCTTCACTCTCAATCAAGCTCGGGAAGAGTGAGAAATCAACTGACGAAATTTCTAATGACGAGGAAAACTCTGGCGGTAGTCTTTCTTTGGTTCCAAATGATGAGGAAGACGCTGCGTGAAATTCTTAGCCATGCTTTTAATTTTCTTCTGCTCAATGGCACCAGCCGCTGCCGAAACACTGGCAACTGCTGAAGGAGTTATTTTGAAAGATGCCATACCAACTACCGAAGCTCAGCCAGTCGCACCACCCACTCCAGTCGTTATCGTGCC
>Ga0163149_10004816_pt1 | contig 14495 bp, 11 predicted proteins | sample OliLakLV19MP5G1_FD_148604 | JGI IMG/M metagenome (GOLD analysis project Ga0163149, IMG submission 148604) | Freshwater microbial mat bacterial communities from Lake Vanda, McMurdo Dry Valleys, Antarctica - Oligotrophic Lake LV.19.MP5.G1 | ecosystem: Environmental > Aquatic > Freshwater > Lake >...
AATAAAATTCCTTACCGCAAACTTACCGCCTTACCGACTTACCGGCTAATTCATACTCTATGTTTTTGGGGCTGGGAAGCAGAGAAGAACGGGAGGAAACCGGGAAGTAAAATAAAATTCCTTACCGCAAACTTACCGCCTTACCGACTTACCGGCTAATTCATACTCTATGTTTTTGGGGCTGGGAAGCAGAGAAGAACGGGAGGAAACCGGGAAGTAAAATAAAATTCCTTACCGTAAACTTACCGCCTTACCGCCTAATTCCTACTTAGTGTACCTCCTAATACCATTCTTAATAAGAGGCACATTAAAATTAATCAGAAATCCAACATGGTGTCCAGACAATTTTAAGTGACTTAATACCTGTGCTTGCCAGACAGGATTTACTACATCAACTGCCTTAATTTCCACGATAATACAGTCTTCAATATAGAGATCCAATCTCAGTCCTTCTTGAAAAGTAATTTCTTGAAATTTTACCGGTAAAACTTTTTGTCGAAGAACTTTTATGCCTTCCTTTTGAAGTACATGGGCCACACAAATCTCGTAAATCTTTTCTAGCAAACCAGGACCTAATTCCTTGTGAACAATATAAGCTGCATTAACAATATGTGAAGCGAGAAATTCTTCTCGTTCGGATAATTTAATAAAGGGCATTTGAAAATTTCTAAAGGGTTAAACAATTTTCAAACATACAAATAAATATGTGTTTTGAAAAGTATTTAATCTAATAGCAACCATTTATACACTTCAAAAAATTCACTTCTCCAAAACCACTCAGAATGTGTCCCTTTACTTTCTACCACCAAACGCATTTGAAGACTAGCTATTTTTTTATCGAGAAGAATATCATACATTTTTTCCATATCGCGCATATATTGTGCATCATTTCCTTCCATTGCACCACAAATAAAAAATAGTTTTGTGGGGAGCTGACTGTTATACAATTTTGCGTTACTGAAATTACTTTCGCTTGTCCAAAATGCAGGTGAAAATATACCTCCTTTACTAAAAGTATTATTGTGATTTAAAACGATATATAAACTCTCCAATCCGCCCATGGAACTTCCGGCAACCGCTGTAAATTCTCGCTGTACTTTAGTTCTGTACATGCTGTCCATTTTTGGTTTTAAAGTATTTACCAAAAAAAGTCCGAACTCATCCCCTTCTCCCCCACCATATTTTTCGCTTACAAACCAGGGAGAATATTCCGTAACGCGTTTATCTCCTGCATGGTCAATTGCTACAATAATACTTGTCTCCCAACCTAAGCCACAGATAGAATCCATAGTTTCATCAACACCCCATTCGCCTGCGTAGGCTATAGTTTCATCAAATAAATTTTGCCCGTCGAGCATATATAAAACAGGATAATTTTTTCCAGATGTTTTATAATCGCAAGGCAAATAAATACGCATATTTTTTTCCCTTTTTAATTCGGGAGAATAGAGTTTAAATTGAATTACATCTTTATTTGGTTCAATTATTTTTGTTGGAGCAATATCCTGAAAACTTTCTATCGTTTCTTCCAGGATCATACCGGGAATGTAAGAATAGCTGCGGTTTGTTCTATAACCACCATCCTTAAATACTTCAACACTTTGCCATGTGCCCCTTGTGAATTTAAATTCAATTTGCGTTGCACCTAAATCAGGAAAAAAAGTTACAGAGAGTTTTCCATTTTCATTTTTAAGTTTTAATTTTTCGTCGCCGGGATTCCACTGGTTAAAATTACCCGCTACATAAATAGCGTTTTGAATTTCAGGTGTAAAATCGGATGCATTTTTAAAAATTATAGTTACCTGAGACTGCGTATCAGCATATAAAAAGAGGAACAAAGCAAAAACACTAAGTTTACACAAAGTAGTTATTATTAACCTCATAAAATCACTATTCTATTGGTGATGAAAGTTTTGCCATTAAATAAAGAAATTAAATAAATGCCGGAAGTATAATTATGCAGTATTATTTTATCATTTAAAATATTATTTTGTTCCATTAATTTCCCCTGTATATCATAAATAAAATATTCTAATATATCAGATGAAGTTATATTGATGGTATTCGTATTTACATCAAAATACATTACAGATTGCACGGTTTCATTTTGAATATCAAGTGGAACAATATCTTCGAATAACCATAAATATGCTTCATCAAATTCGCGTTTCCAGAACCATTCGCTGTGTGCACCATCGCTGCGTATGATGGAAATAATTTCTTCCTCCGTAAAACCCGCTGAAGTTAAAATGGAAACAACCTCATTTATATCAGGAACCATATCTACATCCTCATTAAGTCCGGCGGTGATGTATATTTTCGAATCAAATTCCTTAATAAAATTTTCTGCGAAAATATTTACAGAATCATCAAACCAAAAACTCGGCGAAAACACCATGGCTTTTCCGAATATTTCATCATATTCTAAACTTATATAATAGGAGATTAATCCACCTAAACTACTTCCGCCAATAACAGTATTTTCTCTGTCGGGCAAGGTGCGATAATTCAGATCTATATAAGGTTTGAGGTCATCCATTAAAAAGTGCGCATAAAGATCGCCATCACCGCCACCATATGTCGGATGTGTCCAGGGTGAATATTCATCAATTCTATCGGCCTCCCCATTTGCGATTGCAACTATAACAGCCGGAATATGTCCGTTGTTAATTAAATTTTCCGTAGTTCCATCGGCATCCCATTCGCCAACAAAACTTGTTGCGTAATCAAACACGTTTTGTCCGTCGTTCATGTAAATTACAGGATAATAGTTTGTAGAGGTAAAATAATCTGGTGGCAAATAGATCCATATTCTTCTGTACCGATCTAATTGTGGGATATAAAAATTATAATCCAACTCCATTACATTTCCGGTTATGGTATGTGTGCCAATTTGATCCTGCCAATTTGCAATAGTAAAATCTTTAGTAGTTCCATTAGCAATAACTTCCACTCTGTTCGGTAAAAAATCGCCATTTAATAAGGTTTCTGTCCTATCCCAATCGCCACGTGTGAATTTGAATTCAATAACATCCCCATCCACCCCTGATAATTCAATGATATAATTACCATCAAAATCTTTGGTCATAATATAATTTGTATCGGCAGGGTTCCATAAATTAAAATCGCCCGATATATAAATTGTATCCAGAACAGGCATAAAATACTGCGGTATTTCTGTAATTCGCATTGTCATTTGTGCATTTAAAGCTGGTTTAAAATACATAAATGTTAAACATAGCATTAAACAAACTATTTTTATTCTTTTCATATTAGTTTTGTTTGGAACAAATTGCTGTTTATAAAGTATTTTTGTTATCGGCTTTAAAATTACGCAAACAAAATTTGTATACTCTGCATGGCACTCTTTAACACGAGATTAATTACAGCACTCTTTACAATTTTATTCCTTTGTAACAAGGGAAATGCTCAAACACCTGATTTTATGATGCAGGGATGGTATTGGAATTATCCTCTTTTTTATACCGGTATTGGCAATCAAATAGATTATCTGGCTGTGGAAGGAGCGGAATTAAAGGATGCAGGTTTTACCTATATATGGCTGCCACCTTTGGCAAAAGCAACCAGCGGAAGTTCGAGCATGGGTTATAATGTACGTGATTATTACGATATAGGCGATTTTGGTCCTGCGCGCTGGGGCGATAGAGAGGGATATGAAAATATTAAATCGATTTATGGGTCTTTGGGATTGAATATGGTTGCTGATGTAATTTACAATCACCGCGATGGTGGAGCCTGGGAAGATAATGGATCGGTGGAGGGATGGATAGAAAACATGAATGCCATTAAAATTGATGCCGGTGATCAGCCATTTCCCTCTGATAGATATCAGTGTTATTTGCCCATTGGCGGAGCAACAGATAATGGCGCTGGCACCTATTATTTTAAAATACATTCTGCAAGCGGTCATTCCAATTTTTACAATAAACCGTATCAGGTTGTTTTTTGGACCAATGTTATTCCAGCAGATTATGCAACAGCACCTACTTTAGAAATTGAACCTAATGGTGGTGGCGATTGCAGTGAAACAAATAATACCATTATACTCGGAAAAAGAAAAGATGCAACCATTGATAATGCAGGTTGTGGAACGGATGAACTTGCATTAACTATTTCTGCCGCTGATTTTGATAGTGCGGGAGATACTATTTGGATAAAAATGTTCAACACCGGAGCCGGTGGACTAACCGATATGAGTGATCATTTTATTTATGGTTTGTGGAATGGAGCCATTGCATCTGATATTCAAACACAAATTAAATATCAGACAGCAACTGATTTTAATAATTTACCGAGTGGTGAAGGCGCAATGAATTATTTAAATTTTAAACCAAATGGAAATCCGACACAATTAAGTGGCGATCAGGATGCAATGTTCTTTTATTACGATATGGATCAAACTGTTATCTCTACCAAAGATGTATTATTTGATTACACAAAATATTTATGGAGTGATGAAGCCATTCGCGGATACCGGATGGATGCTGTAAAACATTTTCCCGGTTGGTTTGTGGGCGACCTTTTAGATGATTTGCATGATAATGGCATGAATCCCGGAATGGTAGTTGGAGAAAATTATGATTTTACTCCCTCTGTTTTAAAAGGTTGGGTTGATGATGTGCAATTTAATATGGATGACGACACGAAAGCTGCAATTAATGTGCGCGTATTTGATTTTGCATTGCGCAATAATTTAGAACAAGCATGTGATGCATTTGGTTATGATGTTCGCAATATATTTATTTCCGGAATTGTTGATGGAGCCGGTGGAAGCGGATTTAATTCGGTAACATTCATTAATAACCACGACTTCAGAGATCCCGGACAACCCGTAGATAACGATCCTATTTTAGCTTATGTTTATATAATGACCAATAACAGAGTTGGTGTTCCTTGTGTATATTTTACCGATTATTATGCGCCCGGTAATTTGAGATATGTTATCAACGGATTAATGGAGGCGCATGAACGGTACATTTTCGGCGCTACGCAGGTTGATTATTTAAGCAGATTTTCATCTCCTTACCTTGCAAATTATATAAGTGGTGGAGCTAACACTTCCTTAATTTATCAGACAAGTTATGCGGAAAGCGGAAAAGAAGTTGTGGTAGCGATCAACTTTTCCGGCAACACTTTAAAGGTAGATCAAACAATTAATACTGCAAATATTGCGCCCGGAGATACTTTAACGGATATGTTTTCACTAACTTCTTTTGATTTTATTACGGTACAGGACGACAATCAGATATATCTTGAAATTCCACCCCGAAGTTTTGCAGTATTTGTTGAAGGTGACCTGCGAAGTGAATTAATAGATATATCTACACCGGTAGCTATGGAAAATGTTTCAACCATAAATACCTTTCGGGTATATCCAAACCCTGCGACAGATCAGATACAATTTTTAATTCCGAAATTAAATTCCGGAGACATTACTGTAGCGGTAACTGATATTTCTGGTAAACTTTTGTTTAAGGAAAAACGGTCAGCAACAATAAATAATATTAATATTTCAACATTTCCTGCAGGAGCATGCATAATAAAAATAATTCAAAATAATTCTATTTATATTTCGAAATTCATTAAAAATTAAAATGACAACAGAATCTCAAACATCCATATTTACAACATTATTTCCAACACTAGAGAACATTCCCAATAATGCAAAATTATCTTTACCCATTAAACAATCGGAATATTTAATAAATGGAGTATTAAAAACATGGACAACCAATTTTGATCAGATTTATTCACCTGTATATTTAAAAAAAGGAACTGAATTTGAGCAGGTGTTAATAGGTGAAATTCCGCATATAACAGTTGACGAGGCTTTGTTAGCATTAGATGCCGCCGTAGCTGCTTACAATTTAGGCAGAGGAGAATGGCCAACTATGACCGTGAAAAAAAGAATTAATTGCATGATCAATTTCACGGTAGAAATGAAAACTAAACGCGAAGAAGTTGTGCGTTTGCTCATGTGGGAAATTGGAAAAACACGGGCAGATTCGGAAAAGGAATTTGACAGAACGGTGTTATATATTTATGATACCATTGATGCATTAAAAGAACTCGATCGCACCTCCTCAAAAATTGAAAAGGAGGAAGGAATTTATGCCCAAATTCGTCGAGGGCCCCTTGGAGTAGTATTGTGTATGGGCCCTTACAATTATCCGTTGAATGAAACTTTTTCAACTTTAATTCCGGCATTAATTATGGGAAATACCCTTTTATTTAAACCGGCGAGGTATGGTGTTCTATTGTTAAAACCATTGCAGGAATGTTTTCAAAAAAATTTTCCTCCAGGTGTAATTAATATGTTATATGGTGAAGGCAAACAAATAATTGCACCCATAATGGAAACAGGGAAAATAGATGTTTTGGCATTTATAGGTTCCAGTCGCGTTGCGAACATTATTCGCAAATCGCATCCAAAACCAAATCGTTTAAGAGCGTGTTTGGGATTGGAAGCAAAGAATCCTGCAATAATATTACCTGATGCAGATCTTGAAATTGCAGCCAGTGAATGTATAACCGGAAGTCTTTCTTTTAATGGCCAGCGCTGCACAGCACTTAAAATTATTTTCGTACATGAGAGCATAGCTTCGCCGTTTCTTGCATTATACAATGAAAAGTTATCTAAACTAAAATATGGTATGCCCTGGGATGAAAAAGTAATGCTTACACCTCTTCCCGAACAAAACAAACCGGCATATCTCAAAGAATTAATTAATGATGCAATATTAAATGGCGCGCAAATTATAAATGAGCATGGCGGACAGAATTTTCTGAGTTTTAATTATCCGGCGGTATTATTTCCTGTAAATGAGAAAATGCGCATTTGGCATGAAGAACAGTTTGGTCCGGTTGTGCCAATTGCTACTTTTAATGACATAGAAGAACCAATTAATTATATTGAAACAAGTAATTATGGACAACAGGTTTCAATATTTGGAACCAACCATGAAGAGATAGCCAAATTATTAGATCCTTTAACCAATCAGGTTTGTCGGGTGAATATTAATTCACAATGTCAGCGCGGGCCGGATAAATATCCATTCAACGGTAGAAAAGATTCTGCGGAAGGAACTTTGAGTGTTACAGATGCATTAAGAGTTTTTTCTATTCGCACTACAGTTGCATTTAAAGATTCTGCTATTAACAGAGAAATGGTGAATGAAATTTTAGAGAATAGAGAATCTAATTTCTTATCAACGGATTATATTTTATAATTTAAATAAAGTTATTGCAGATCATGCAAAGCAGAAAGGCAGGAATATTACTTCATCCAACATCATTACCGGGAAAGTTCGGTATCGGAACTATTGGTGCGGAGGCTTTTGCCTTTGTAGATTTTTTAGTAACGGCAAAACAAAGTTATTGGCAGATATTACCTTTGGGTCCTACGGGATATGGCGATTCCCCTTATCAATGTTTTAGTTCTAAAGCCGGAAACCCTTATTTAATCGATCTGGAAAAATTATGTGATATACACTTATTGGATAAATCAGATTTAGAAGTGCATGAAGAATTTTCTGACCAAAAGGTAAATTACGGAATTGTTATTTCCACCAAACTCGAATTATTAAAAAAAGCACAACAGCGATTTAACTCCGGTGATTATAATGATCTTAAAAATAGTTTTGATCTATTTATATCTGAGAATAATATCTGGCTTGAGGATTATGCATTGTTTATGGCATTAAAAGAAAAATTCGACAACAGGCCGTGGTACGAATGGAGTGATGAATATAGATTGAGAAATAATGAAGTGTTAGAAAATATAAAGCCGGAATTAGGTGATACAATACATTTTCATAAATTTATTCAATATATATTTTCTCAACAATGGTTTGAACTGAAACAATATGCAAACAATAATGGCATTGAAATAATTGGTGATATTCCAATTTATGTTGCAATGGATAGCAGTGATACGTGGGTGAGTCCGCAATTATTTCAGTTTGATGAAAATAAAAATCCGTTATGTGTTGGAGGATGTCCTCCCGATTATTTCAGTGAAACCGGTCAGCTTTGGGGAAATCCTATTTTTGATTATACAGAAATGGAAAAGGATAATTTTAGTTGGTGGATCGACAGGATCAAAACCACTTTAAAATTATATGATCTTGTTCGTGTTGATCATTTCAGGGGATTTGCAGGATATTGGAGAATTCCTTACGGGGATGAAAATGCAATTAACGGTGAATGGATCACGGGGCCGGGTGCAAAATTATTTACTGCAATTAAAAATGCCTTAGGAGAAATTCCCATCATTGCAGAAGATCTCGGATTAATTACACCGGATGTTTTGGAACTGCGCGATGCATTTAATTTACCGGGCATGAAAGTTTTACAATTTGCTTTTGACAGTGGTGAAGCGAATGATTATTTACCACATAACTACGAAAAAAATTGTGTTGTTTACACCGGAACACACGACAATGAAACAGTAAATGGTTGGTTTGAAAATGCAACGGAATCAGACAAAAAATATGTTTTGGATTATATCAATTCCGACGGAGAAAATGTAAGTTGGGATTTAATTAAATCGGCATGGGGAAGTGTAGCAAATACCGCAATTGCTCCTATGCAAGATGTTTTAGGTTTAGGTGCTGATGCCCGAATGAATTTGCCGGGTTCCACTGTGAAAAATTGGGAATGGAGGATGGAGGTTGGTGTCACAACGGATGAACTTGCAAAGAGGTTGGAACATATTACTTCTTTATATGGCAGGAAGCGTGAATCGTGAGGCGTGAGAGGAGAATATATTTTTGTGAAAGTTATTTGAAAAGGGATTGAAATTGGATGGGCGTGAAATTATTTCAGATCGTGAATCGTGAAGCGTGAGTAATATTAACGAGTAAAAGTTAATACACTTAACCCATTGACTTTTGGCGAAATTTGAAGCTCCAGTCCCGCGTCCCGATACCTCATGCCGCCCCCTCTCAATAAAACTCCACCTGTCCGGTATCAAGATCGTATAATGCGCCAATAATTTTTATTTCTCCGGCTATTTCCATTTCGTGAAGTATGCTGCTTTGCTCACGAATTTTTTGAACGGTGATAAATACATTATTCGCAGTTACATTTTGAACGAATTTGAGATTATTTCCTGTTCTATTTTCTATAGTTTCTTTTTCCAATTCAATTGCAGGTTTTATTTTATTGAGCAGGTTTGTAATATTTCCCATTACAATATTATTACAAGCTCCTTCAATTGCGCCGCATTTTGTATGACCTAATACAACGATCAATTTTGAACCTGCAACTTTGCATGCAAATTCCATGCTCCCTAAAATATCTTCATTTAAAATATTACCTGCTATTCTTATACTAAATATGTCTCCCAATCCCTGATCAAAAATTAATTCAGCGGAAGTTCTGGAATCTATACAACTTAATATAGCAGCAAATGGAAACTGACCGCTTGATGTATCATTCACTTGTTCCAATAAATTGCGATGTGCCTTTATATTATTTACAAACCTTTCGTTGCCCTCTTTTAAAATATCGAGTGCATGCTCCGGTGTTAATTCGTCTTGCGTTTCTTTGGTATGCGATCTCATTTAAATAACTTGCCTATTGTTAGTGAACAAATTTAGCGCAGTAATACTAATTAATATAATTTATATCGATTGATGCAAAATTACACTAAAAAATATAACCAATTGAAAACCCAGCGTCAAACAATAAGGGAGAATCACCTAGCTGTATATGCCCGAAGTCGTGAAATCCGTCATTATAAATGAAATCGGAATCTGGATTTTTTTCAGATATCCAGTTTTTTCCATATCCCAATCCGAACCAAAAATCAAATACCATAACATCGAATACAGGCACCTGATCACCGAAATAAACAAATTGCGAAATAGAAAAATCGGCACCTGTAATATCCTCCAATCCAATTTGTCCCTTTGTATAATAGAAATAATTTAACGACAAAGAAGGTTTTAAATATACTCCTTCAAATATTTTGTAATCTTTTGTACGTTTATTTTCGCTTGTTAAATAAAATCTAAACCCGAACCCTCCATAAGCTCCAACAAAGGAATCGCAATAATAATAGTCGCCGAGATTCATTCCTATAAAACCTGCCTCAACATCATAAGAAAAAACTTTTGATTTAACAGTTTCCAGCGACAATCCTAAACATCCGTTTACAGGAGAGAAAAAATCAAACTTAATAGAATGCCTTTTTGTTGTATCGCTATCAGAAAGTTGAGCATTCAATATTGAATAGAAAATTAATAGGAAGAAAATAAGTACAAACTTTATCATGATTCTTTTAATAAGTTAAGATCATTAAATAAAATTTTCAACTTATTTTAATAATATTCCGATAGATAAACCTCCATCAAAAATAAGCGGAGAATCTCCGAACTTAACATAACTGAATTTATATCCTGTCGGACTTTCATAATAATCAAATAATGGATCTATTTCATCACTATTATCATTTACCCAACTACCCCCGTAACCCAATCCAAACCAGATATCAAAAGTAACCTTATCTGACAATACCCATTGGTTTCCAAGTGCAAGCAAAAGGGAAAGGGAAAAGTCGTTGCCTTTTATTGCGGTGCCGATTGTAGTGTCGTTAATAAAGTCATAATATTCAAATACATCTTCAAACGTAAAAAAGTTTGCCATTATCAGTGGCTTAAAATATGCGCCTTTCATGTTATTATTCTCTACCATTTCCTGGTCCTTTTTAAAATAAAAGCGCGGGCCTCCTGCCACATAACCTCCTGCGAATTTATCATACAAAAAATAATCACCCAATTTCAATCCGATCAAACCGGCATCAATATCTAACGATGTAAAATTTGACCTGGTTGTTTCCAGCGAAAAACCAAAACAACCGCTCACAGGTGAAAAGAAGTCATATTTCAGGGAATGTGTTTTGAGATCATCTGTATTTTGAGAATAGGTATTACACCATAATGTAATTGCACCTATCAATATTGCTATTTTTTTCATAGAAAATAAGTTTTAATAAAATTTAAAATTAAGGCAAATTCGCGACAATAAAGAGAATATAGATCACCAATTTTCGAGCAACCAACAAATGGTAGTAATAATAATTGGCGCAAGATAAAATATCATTCCAATTTTTTCTTATCCTTCACCCATCTCCACATCAAAAAACTCAAAAACAAACTCACTGCACTAATTTTAAAGATGAGGCTTTTATCTTCGGCGTCAGCAATAAATTGTGCTATTAATAAACTCACTATCAATTGCGGAATAACAATACTCATATTAAAAATTCCCATAAATAATCCCATACGCTGTTTGTTCACTTTTTCACTCATGATGGCAAAAGGCAGACTAACTATTGCAGCCCAACCAATACCTGCAATTGCCATACATATATATAAAGTGGTAACATCTTTTCCAACAAATACAATAAGTGCATATCCCAAACTCATGATAAGCAAACATGTAGATTGCACAGTAATTCTTCCAAATCTTTTTGTTAAAGGTTCCAGCACTAATGCAGGTAATATCGCACCCACAGCATTTAAAATTAAAAAGGAGTAACCTATTATTTTACCAATACTATTTTTTTGTTCATCGTCCAGAGACGAAGAATCATTGGTATTAAACAGCATCTGACTTGCATAAGCAAACATAAATACGAACATCGTTTGAACCCCAATCCATGAAAATGCATTTGCCAAATATATTTTCACCAATTCATTTACTTCCGCCTTTTGAGTATGAGCCTGAACATCCAGTGCATTTATTTCTGCATCAGTTTTATCAGCTTGTAATATTTTAGGTTCTTCAATAAAAAATATAGGAATTATGGAAAATGCAAGCACAATAAAAACACCTACATAAATAAGTGTATAATTATCATACCAGGCACCAATAAAATAAGCGAGTACACCCATCGTTCCGGAAACAGTTTGCATCCAGGTATATCCCTTTGTTCGTGCTTTACCATCGGGTGTTACATCGGTAATAATACTTCTGGTAGGATTAAAACCTAAGTTAATGGCAAGATCAAGGGTTGTTGCTACGGCAAGTGCAACAGGAATTAAACTTTGCGCACCAAATAGTTTTTGAATTACATCGAGATTAGGTAAACACATCAGCATAAGTGCAGCTATTGTTCCACCAATTAAAATAAATGGCCTTCGTCTTCCACCCCAGAACCAGGATTTATCGCTTACCAAACCAACCAATAATTGCATGACCAAACCTGCAAGAGGTCCACTAGCCCATATCAGCCCAATTTCTTCTATTTCCAGATCATATTTTGTAGATAGGATCCAACTGAGCGCACTGATCTGAACACATAAAGCAAAACCCATAGCTGTTGCGGGCATGGCAAGTATTGCATAAAAAGAATTGGATAATTTTTTTTGGATGGATAACATACTGTTGGTTTAGTTGAACATACTTTTAATCTGTATTCTCAGCTCTAAAAATACAAAATGATATATATTTTGAACACCATTCCCGATAAATATATCTTGTTACTAAAATCACTAAATTGCAGCCAATTAAACCACAAAGAATTATGGAAAAACCTCGTTTGAGTTTTTGGCAGATATGGAACATGAGTTTCGGATTTTTGGGAATTCAATTCGGGTTTGCATTACAGAACAGCAATGCTTCTGCTATACTTCAAAATTTTGGTGCTGATATACACAATCTAAGTTGGTTTTGGCTGGTTGCTCCATTTACCGGAATGATAGTTCAACCCATAATTGGCCATTATAGCGATAATACATGGAACAGACTTGGGCGCAGAAAACCGTATTTTTTAGTAGGAACTATATTATGCTGTATTGCATTGGTAATGCTTCCGAATTCCGCTTTATTTCTTACTGCAAAATCGGCACTTTTAATTGGTGCAGGATTTTTAATGATCATGGATGCAAGTATCAATGTAGCAATGGAACCCTTTAGGGCACTGGTGGCGGATAATTTACCGGATAAACAACGGACATTAGGATTTTCAATTCAAACATTTTTAATTGGTATTGGCGCAGTTGCAGGAAGTTGGTTGCCTTGGTTTTTGGCTAATGTTGGAAATGTTTCCTCAGAAGCTCCGCAGGGTCATGTGGCAGACAATGTAACATTTTCATTTTATATAGGTGCCATCGTGTTTTTTGGTGCCATTATGGTTACTTTAATTTTTGCTAAAGAATATCCTCCAAAGGAATATGAATTATACCATGGAAAAGCAAAAAGAATAAAACATGGAATTGGAGAAATCTTTAATGATTTTGCAAAAATGCCCAAGACGATGAAACAATTAGGGCTTGTACAATTCTTCAGTTGGTTTGCTTTATTTGGTATGTGGGTTTATACTACGCCTGCTATCGCACATCATATTTATGGATTGCCAATTGACGACACCTCCAGCCCAACATTTAGAGAAGCTGGAAATTGGGTGGGAATTATTTTTGGAACCTATAATCTTGTCAGCGCTATTTACGCATTATTTCTACCTGCTCTTGCCAGAACAATAGGTAGAAAATTAACACATGCAATTTCCTTAACAGCCGGAGGTGTTGGTTTGATCTCTATATTTTTTGCATCTAGTCCGGAAATGTTATTATTTTCCATGATAGGTGTTGGTATGGCCTGGGCAAGTATTTTAGCAATGCCTTATTCCATTTTAGCAGGAAGTATTCCCGCAGGAAAAATGGGAGTTTATATGGGGATATTTAATTTCTTTATAACTATACCACAAATTGTAAATGGAATTTTCGGAGGCCCAATAGTGCATTCCATCTTTAATGATAATGCAATTTATGCTATTGTAATGAGTGGAATATTTATGTTATGCGCAGCAATATCTGTAATTTATGTGCATGATGATGGTGATATATCTGCTGTTAAAACAAAACCGATTTCTTAATGGTTTCCCTCAGGTTTAAATGGGTCAAATTCATTTTCTGGGGAGCATCTGTCATTTCAATATCATCAATTATCCTAAAAGTGGACATTCCTCTTTTTATAATTAAAATTCTTCTCCGGGTACGCACCATCGATAAATCAACTTTGCTACCTTTTTCATGATAAAAAGGTAGCACCAAAAATCTAGGGCTTCATCAGCTGACTCCATATCCCTATTTCTTGCCACAATACGCGAAAAAGGTGCCACGCGATGGTTCATATTTTGGCTTTCAAAACCTACATTAAATTAAATGGGAACAATAATTTTTTTCTGGTGGTGGCACTGGCTTTCGCTAACACCCTCCAAACATTAATACTTTGTTGGCTTATGGCTGCGAAAAGGGATATTGGAGGCATCCGATGAGGCCCGTTGACAGCCCTGGAAAAGTTCTTTCTTTGGAAAATTTATTGTTTTTATTATTGTTTAGTAAAGCTAACACTCCTTTCTAAGAATAACGCCCAAAACAATACGTATAAGAGCGCGGGCCACCCAAATTCAAATTCCAGTTTTTCAAAACGAAATGCAATGATTTTTGATACCGGTTTTTATAGAA
>Ga0163149_10004817_pt1 | contig 14489 bp, 13 predicted proteins | sample OliLakLV19MP5G1_FD_148604 | JGI IMG/M metagenome (GOLD analysis project Ga0163149, IMG submission 148604) | Freshwater microbial mat bacterial communities from Lake Vanda, McMurdo Dry Valleys, Antarctica - Oligotrophic Lake LV.19.MP5.G1 | ecosystem: Environmental > Aquatic > Freshwater > Lake >...
CATTCCGGCCAACGCGACGCCCCCCGGTGCCGGGATGGTGTACTCGATGGTCAGTCGGGGACGCGTCGTGACGACCGGTTCCTCCCGAGTGGCAAACCGCTTGGCGTTCTGCGAGCCCGTCTCGTTCGAAGACTTGAGCATCCAACCGAAGTTCTGGTCGGGCCTGTTCAACCAGCGCTGAACGACCGAAACCATCGAATCCGTGGACGCCCAGGTGACCGGCCCTTCGCCGCTCACGTTTCGGGTGGCGTTCGCCGCCGGGTTGAAGTCGCCGCCTTCGGTGGCCCACAACACGCCCCCCGGAAAGGCATAAAACGCGTGAATCCACGTCGCGTCCCCCGGAGTCGAGTCGTCCCCCGACCCTCCGAACGGCCCGCTGTCGCTCGTCCCCTCACCCCAATTGGCGAGCACCGGATGCAGCCCGACAACAATCCCGCTGCCCCGGGCCTGGTTGCAGGTCACTGTGAGGCTGACGTTCGTGATAATCGAGCCGGCAGGGACCGAGCCGGCGATGTCGAAGGCGACCAAGGCTCGCCGACGGTTCTCCCCGCCTTGGTTCGTGTTCCCGACAAACATCCCGGATCCCGCCCCGTTGGAAAGGTCGCCCGTAATGTTCTCGAAAAGCGTGTTGTCCCGCATCGACGTGATCGAGATGACCTCCGCGTCGGCCAACGAACCCGCCGCCACCACAATCACGCTCGCCAACAGAAACCGCTTGAGCATCACATAACCTCCTTGGACCGCCGAACCACGCGGCCGCCTCGAGACCGATAACCTTCGCCTGAACACATCCGGCGAGTTGGTCTCTACAACCTACAACGTTTCGATCGGCGTGCCACCCCTTTGCAAAAAAACTTCGCCCGGCAGAACACCGGACGCCTGTCACCCGAATCCAACTCATAGCCATCCACCGTGCCCCCAATCCCGGGTCTCCAACTCGACGTCTCCCGCCGCATCGAAGCTGCGCTCGGCCCGCTTAACAAGCCGGGCGTGGTGGTCGCCATCGAGCGGGCCGAGGGCCTGGCGCGGGAATTGGATGCCGGCCAGTCCTATCCGGACGATTTCATCTTCTTCCGTATCACCAATCAGCGGGCCAGCGGGGCCGGAGCCCGACAGTCCGACGGCGAAACGGCCTTGGCCGACCTCGCGTGCTTGGTTGAGCGGCTCAGCGAGCGCATCGGGCTGAGGCCCTCCGACCTCAAAGACGCCCTCCCGGCCGCGGAACTCTGCGAGCGCTGGTCCATCAGCCGCAAGACCCTCGACCGCATGCGCCGCCGCGGGTTGATCGGCCGGCGCGTCGAAGGTGGAGACGGCGTGGTGCGGATTGTGTTCATGCCCGAGACCGCCGCGTGGTTCGAGAGCGCCCGACAGGGCGAACTCGGGCGGGCATCGCGCTTCACACGCATCCCCGATGAAACCCAAGCCCGCATCGTGCGGAACGCCGCTCGATACAAAAAGTGGGCGGGCCTCACGCTCAACGCCTCGGCCTTGCTGCTCGCAAAAAAACTGGGCCGAAGTCACGAGGCCGTGCGCCAGGTGCTGCGGAAGCACGACGCGAAATTCCCCGAGCGGGCCCTCTTCGATGAGGCGCCCCCGGTCAACGCCCAAAGGCGGGCGGTGATCTTCCGGGCCTGGCGGATGGGCGTCCCCATCGCCGACATGGCCAAGAAATATCGCCGCAGCCTCGCATCCATCCGCCGCGGCATCGCCATCGAGCGTGCGGAACGCCTGACCCTGCATCGGTCGGATGGCTCGCTCCAAGGTCCGGTCCTGCCGACCTTCGCGCTGCCAGAAGCCGAGGACGTTTTCTTGGCGGCCCCAGCGGTCCGGATTGGCCTGGGAGGACCCGGCGAGCGATCGTTATCGGCGCTCCTTGCGACCCCGATCAACAAACCCCTGCCACCGGTCGATGATGAAAAAGCCCGGGTGGTGGCGTATCACTTTCTCCGCTTTCGGGCCCTCGCCCTGATCGGCAGCCTCGACCGCGCCCACCCGCAGGCCCAAACCATCGACAAAGCCGAGACCTTCCTCCGCTGGGCCTCCCGCCTCAAGGTCGAACTGATGCGCCCGTATCTCCCGCTGATGATCGAAACCATCGCCGGACGGCTCGGTCGAGCCCTCTCCGATTCGCCGCTCCCTGCGGTGCGGTCGGTCTTGCGGTTGGGCTTCGCTGCGCTCGCCACCGCCGTCGACATGGCCGACCCGCTGCGCGCCGGCCGGCTCGCCGGACCGATCGGCCTGGCCCTCGACCGCGCCGTCAGCAAGTGGATCAAGGAGCAGACCCCGCTCGCATTGGGCAACGCCCCGGGCCGCGCAACGCCCCGACCGCCCGCCGGGACGACGATCTCCGACTGGACACGAACGGTCTCGCCATGGCAGTCCTGGACAGAACTCCCGGAACGCGTGGTCCGGGCCGTTTCGGCCGATGGTGCCGTCGGCACCAGCGCCGACCTGCTCCACGCCCGGTACGGCCTGGGTGACGAACGCCCGCTCACCGTCGCGGAGTGGGCCGCCACCAACGGCCGCCAATCGCCCATCCGTGCTTCAATCCTCGATCATCATGTGTACGGCGAGGCTCTGACACGGGCCCGCCGGGCGGCCGCCCCGTGAGCGTCGAATCAGTCTGGATCTTTCATCGCGGCGCCCTGGGCGACAGTGTCCTGTTGTGGCCCCTGATGCGGGCCTTGCGGCGCAAGCGCCGCGCCGTCACGCTCGTTTCGGACGCCTCCAAGGGAACCTTGGCGCAGCGGGAGTTGGGCGTGCGGGCCGTTTCCGCCGAGTCCAAACGCTTCTCCGATCTGTGGGTAACCGGGGCCGGTCGTGAGGCCGGACGCCTCGCGGCCCTCGCCGGTGTCTCACGCGTGCTTTCGTTCGTCGTCATCCAGGGCAAAGACCGTACCTGGGCCGACAACGCGGGCGTGATGTTCCCCGGCGCAGCGCTCGAGGTCTACGACACCCAACTCGACCGCCGGCTGGCCATCGAATTGGCCGACAAAGAGGGTGTGGTCCACGACCCGCCCACCAGCGTCGCCTCGTCTGATGCCCCGGTCGTCCTGCACATCGGGGCCGGCGCCAGCGCGAAGCGCTGGAACATCAAGGGATGGATCGCCGTGGTCGAGCATCTTCATAAGGCCCGCCCAGATCTCACCGTCCAGGTCGTCGCGGGCGAAGCCGAGGAAGAACAGTTCAGCCGCGAACAGGTCGCGGCCTTTGATCAACTGGGTGGGCGCTTCATCGGCGGATTGCCCGAACTCGCCGAGGTGCTCCGAATCGCCCGCCTCGTGGTGGTGGCGGATTCCGGACCCGCCCACTTGGCGGCCCAACTGGGTGTCTCGACGCTGACGCTCTTCGGGCCCACCCTGCCCGAGCGCTGGGCCCCGATCGGCCCGGAGGTCCGCGTCGTCTCGCCCGAGGTGCCCAGCGCCATGGACTGGCTCGCCCCCGAGCGGGTGGTGCACGAGTTGGAACGGGCCCTGCGCGATGGAAACGAACTCACAACCTGATACGCGTTTGGTTTCATTCCTGCGTACTGATTCGAATGCTGGGCGTCTTCGCATAAGCCTGATACAACCGACCTTGCCCATCAACGGTGGCTCGAAGCGGCTGCGGGCGTTCGCTCCGGGGGCCACCGGCGTTCTCCAGACCGTCACGACGAGGGCCGCCCACCGCAGCGCGATTACCCCAGCCTATCCAGTAAACTGCCGCGATTTGATCAACCTTTCGATTGCGGGTGATTCAGCCTCGCTCCAAAGTCGCCGATGGATTATCGATATGATTATCTGATCGCCGACGTTCGCAAGCGTCTCGGCGTCAAGCGGAAGTAACCCTTCGTGCGCTACAGGGTCATCTTCCCCCGAAGCCCGCGATGAAGCGCTCGACGCGGCCGGCTACATCGCGGAGCACGGCTCCCCCGAGATCGCGCTCCGGTGGTATGAAGGGTTCGAAGCAGCACTCGGCTCGTTCGAGTCGATGCCCGCAAGGATACGGTTCCGCGCGCGAGCACGAGGCGTTTCCGGCATCGAACTCCGCCAACTCGTGCACAAGTCTCATCGCTTGATCTTTACCATCCGCGAGAACCAGGTTCACCCTCCTTCATGTACGGCATGTCGCCCAGGCGAACCTGGAATCTCCGCCCTGACTATCCGCACCGCAACCGCAAAGGCCGCTTCGGGCCACAACCCGCCGCGATTCCATCCCGTCTGCCGCGTCCGCTACGCGATCATCGACCGGATGAGCGCGACCGTCGGCGGCGCAAAGGTCCGCAACTCCTGATCGCGGATGTTTGCAAGGTCGCCCAGCGAGATCCACCGTGCCCCGGCGTTCTCCCAATTCAAATGCAGCACAGGGTCATCGATCTGCCCGGCCGCCAGGCTCACCGTCATCACCACGTCGGTGCTCAAAGCTGCGTCATCGTGCAAAAGCGCGACGGGCCCGCTCATGCACGAGTCCGGAACAGCCAGCCCGCACTCTTCCTGAATCTCCGCGGCCACCGACGCCCGAAGGTCAGCGGCGCTGAGCTCCATAACCCCCGCCTCAGGGCACGCGACGCCGCCCGAGGGGCCAAACTCCCACAGGTCGGGGTATGAGTGGACGCGCTCGCCCCGCCGCAGACACAGGACGCCAGTCTGTCCACGGGCGTCGGGCCGAATCACCAAGGCGGTGACCGAGAACAGGCGCACGCCAAAGTGGATCGCGGGCTGCAGTGCGAACCGCGCATACCGGTCGCGCTGCACGGTGAGATGGCAAAGCGCCGAGGTCGCTTCGATGCCCACCAGCGACAGGATGGGGCCGTCGAAAAGATTCGAGTTCGCCCGCTGCGCCTCGTCCCAAGCCTCCGCGTCCGAGCCCCTCAACGCCGGCACGTCCGCATCGACAACGTGAACTCTCACGCCGCCAGCCACGGGCACAACGCGCCACGGCGGCGTCTCGATCGGAGCGAAGGAAATCACGGCAACGTTTCTCTAGACGCCCGCGAGCCCGGGCAGGTCGGGGAGGCCCCCCTCGAGCCCCAGCCCGCGGGCCTCTTCATCGAGCGCGGCTTTGAGTTTGATCTGGGCCTGAGCAAGCCCATGATTCACCGCCTCGGTGATGAGGGTTCCGGCCAAGGCTCGGGTCTTCTCATCCAGGGCCATGCCGTTCACCAGCGCCGGCGCCAGTTCAATCGAGACCACCCGCATCGATCCGCTGCACACCGCCCGGGCCGCGCCGCCGCCCGCTTCCCCCGTCACGCGGATGGTTTCAGCCCGTTGACGAATGCGTTCACCGGCGTCTTTGAGTTTGTCCTGATTCTTCATCAGTGAGGCCATCGCCGCCATGGACTTGAATTTGTCGAACATGCTCGCTCCAAACTCCGGCACAAGGGAAACCGCGATCAAGAGGGTAGACTTTGGGGTGACCAGCGAATCAGACCCGAGCGATCCTGAGTTGGTGCGGGAATGGCTGGACGCGATGTCGCAAGGAAACGTTGCGCACGAGCTGGAGGCCGTCTACCGCTGCGTGGCGGATGCCGTGGAAGCACGCGGGCCCGCCTGCTGGGCCAGCGGGCGCTGCTGCAACTTTGCCCGGACTGGGCACCGGCTGTATGTCACCGGTCTGGAAACCGCTTTCATGCTCGTCCGAGGAGGCCTGCTGGACAGCCCGACCGGAGCCCCCGCCGCCGACTCCGCGGCCATCGCCGCCGCAGTCGAGCGAGGAGATTGCCCCTACCTGAACAAAAACGTCTGCGGAGTCCACACCGTAAAACCCCTGGGTTGCCGCATCTATTTCTGTGATCGGTCGGCACAAGGATGGCAACAGGAGTTGAGCGAGAAAGCCTTGTCGATGGTCCGCCGGCTTCACGACGAGAACTCCCTCCACTACCGCTACGGGGAGTGGCGCGCAATGCTCGCGCTCTTCGCGGCTCACTGCTGATCCTTATCGCACCTTAAGTCGTCCTATCTAGCCGCGACTAGGGTGAATTCCTTAGGTGCAACTCGCAATTGTGGTATCATGCCGATGAACTCTCACCCTTGCTCTCACGGACCCCTTCAAACCCCTAGGCGGTCATCAACCTATGTGCGGCATCGCATTTATTGTGGGCAAACGGCGCGCCGAAGCGTCCGCCCTTATCGCTCGCATGAGCAATTGCATGATTCACCGCGGGCCCGACGACCACGGCGTCGCGATCCTGCCGCTCGCCGATGGGTCAGACCCGCCGGTCGTCGCCCTCGGCTTCCGGCGTTTGAGCATCCAAGATCTCTCTCCGCTCGGGCATCAGCCGATGGTGCATCCGCTCACAGGCGACGTGCTCGTCCTGAACGGAGAGATCTACAACTTCAAGTCGTTACGCACAGAACTCGAGAAGGCGGGATCGGTCTTTCGTGGCCACTCGGATACTGAAGTGTTGCTGCACGGCTTGGCCCGCCGGGGCGAGGCCTTCGTCGATGAAATCGAGGGAATGTTCTCGTTCGCGTTTTTTCATCGCGAATCCCGCCGACTGCTCATCGCGCGCGACCACCTGGGCATCAAACCTTTGTACGTCACCTCCGGCCCTTGGGGCATGGCGGGGGCCAGCGAGTTGCTCCCGCTGGTGCAATCCGGAGAGGTCGATGTCTCTCCCGACCGCCGCGCCATCGCGGGGCTCCTCGCATACGGCGCCGTCCAGGAGCCGTTCACCGTGTTGACGGGAGCGACCTGCTTCCCCGCGGCCAGCCTGCAATGGATCGGCCTCGATGCCCGCGGCGGGCCCCGGCCCGACGCCGTGAAAACCTACTGGCGTTGGCCCGTTGCCGACAACTCATGGACCGAAGCGGGATCGATGGCGGCCGTCCGCTCATCCCTTGAGGCCGCCGTTACGTCGCACCTGGTTTCTGACGTCCCCGTGGGCGTCTTCCTCTCGGCAGGCGTTGACAGCACGCTCATCGCGTCGCTGGCGGCCCGCAAAGACGCCAACCTCCAGACGTTCACGGTGGGGTTCGCGGACCATCCCGACCTCAGTGAGTCAGCCGAGGCGGCCCGCACCGCGCAGGCCCTCGGCGTGAAGTTCCACGACATCCAGATTCCCCCCGGGCTGGCCGTCGAGCACACCCGCGAGTGGCTCCGGCGGATCGATCAGCCGTCGGTGGATGGGCTTAATACCTGGATAATCGCGCAGGCCCTGCGGTCGACCGGCACGGTCGTCGGGGTGTCGGGTCTGGGCGGCGATGAACTCTTCGGCGGCTATCCGAGTTTCTCCGATGTGCCCACCGCGATGAACATCCACCGCACTCTCGGCGTTGTGCCGCAGGCCGCGCGGTCGCGGCTGTTCTGGCTCGCCAAAGCCCACGCGTCCCCGGCAGTCCGCGAGAAGGCCTTTGCGATGGGCGCTGCGGGCGGCGATCTCGTGACCCAGTACATGCTGCGGAGACGACTCTTTTCGGCCCCACGGATGCAGGCCTTCGGGCTCAACGCCGCCGAACTGGGCCTCGATCCCACGTTCCAGCACCCCGACGTCGCCGCGGAATTGCGGCGCGACCTCGATCACGATGTGGTTTCCGCGATCAGCCGTATGGAAACCCGGTTCTACATGCGCAACATGCTCCTGCGCGACAGCGACGCCAACGGCATGGCCCACTCCATCGAAATCCGGGTTCCCTTTCTCGACAAGCGGGTCGTCGAAACCGCCGCCTAAATGCCCGGGCGGATCCGCCTCCCGCCGGGCAGTGTTCCCAAGCACCTGTTGAAGAAAGCGTTCGCCCCCGAATTGCGACCCGAGATCATGTTGGGCAAGAAGCGCGGGTTCACCCTGCCGATCCGGCGCTGGATGTTGGGTCCGCTCGCCCCCGAGTGCAACGAGTCGATAGCGGCTCTGAAAGATTCCGGGATGTTCCCGCCAGACCAAGTCTCCGCACTGTGGCAGTCGTACTGCGAGCACCCGGAATCGCCCACATGGTCCAAGGCGTTCATGCTGGTGGTGCTGGGCGCCTATCTCGTCGCGAACAAACCTGTCCGCTCACCCGTGCCCTGACCGAGCACTTCCGTCCGGAGACCGCATCCATGCCCGGCCGCCGAAATGCCTTCACGCTCATCGAGTTGCTCGTGGTCATCGCCATCATCGCCCTCCTCATCGGGCTCCTCTTGCCCGCACTGGGGAAGGCACGCGAGACCGCCCGAACGGTCAAGTGTCTCTCCAACACGCGTCAATTCGGAACCGCCGCCATCACCTACGCCATCGATTTCAAGGACCGCATCTGGCCCGCGGCCAGCCGCGCCTCGTGGCCCAACGGCCCACGCCAGTACACCGCCCCGCCCGGCCTCGAGTTTGTCAGCCTCTGGGCCCGCGTGATCGAGCAAAACCTCCCCGCCCCCGGGTATGTGTACCAATACGTCGGGAACGCCCACGAGGTCGGCGAGTGCCCCACCAACAAACGCCGCAGCACCACCGGGTCCGAACGCGCCAACATGTGGAACTCCGTCACCGGCGTCGATTTCGACTACACCATGCTCGACGAACTCGAAGGAGCCAACCTGCACCTCTCCGCGCGGGCCGCCTTCATCCCGCCCGGCGACGTATCCACCCGCACCCTCACGCCGGCCGTCGCGGCCCGGCTGGTGCCCATGCAGGGCCTGCCCATCTTCGTCGAAGAGAGCACCTTCTTCTACAACTCCCAATATCAGGACGGGCTCTTCGGAAACATCGATCAAGTCTCCACCCGCCACGACGGAGGCGGCCACATGTCGCACCTCGACGGCTCCGTCATCCTTTTCAAACCACGCGCCGATCGGCAACAGCAGATCGCGACCCCGGCCACCGAGACCGAAGCCAACGACCTCTACGTGAACGTCCGCGCCAACTCGAATTCCTGGTACGCGGTCTCCAACGCCGAGCGCTTCGGTGCCCCACAGGCCTACGGATGGATCAACAATCCCCGCTGACCCCATACCGCCGCCCCGATCACGCCCGCAACTTGCCCACCACCCGCGTTACCAACGCACCCAGGTTCTCCACACTGCCGCGTTGCTTGGCGTCTTTCAGGTTGCCGGTCTCATCAAATGCCTCGCCGACCTTCATCACCGCCACCTGCTGCGGAAGCATGATCACGTTAATGTTGCCCAGAATCGCCCGCAGATGAACCAGGCCGCGGATACCACCCATGGCTCCCGGGGAGCACGCCATGATGGCGCACACCTTGTCATTGAACGCGGCCAGGGGCGCCTCGCCGGGCGAAGTGCGGCTCGCCCAGTCGATGGCGTTCTTGAGCGCACCCGAAACCGAACTGTTGTACTCCGGTGAGGCGATCAACAGGCCGTCGTGCGACATCATGAGTTCTTTCAGCCGCTTGGCCCCCTCGGGTTGCCCGGAAGACTTTTCAAGATCCTCGTCGTAGATCGGAAGCCCCAGGTCGCGCAGGTCAAGATATGTGGTCTCCGCGCCGGCGGCCTTCGCGCCCGCGAGCGCGATCTTGACCAATTTCTTGTGATACGACGCCTCGCGCGTGCTTCCGGAAAAACCGAGGACTTTGGGGACGGGCATGAACAAGGTCTCCGAGGTAAAAAGGCCGACGGGTGCCGCGTGGAACCGTACACTGTAGTGTGCCGGACCCCATATCCCGCAAAGAAAGAACCAGCCCCGCCCGGACCCTCGCCGCCGCGCAACGTCAACCCGATCGACCCCCGTCCCGGAGCCGCTGGCGGGCCTTCCTTGCGGTCACGCTCTTGGGAGTGCTCATCATCCGGTTGTTCGACCCCATCGAGTCCTTCGCGTTCTACTTCCCTTCTCGCGAACCATTCGACAACCCGCGGGGCGTCACCGACGTCTGGTTCACCGGAAAGTCCGGCGGAAAACTCCACGGCTGGCTGCTGCTGCCGCGCGAGAGCGAAGGCCCACCGCCCGCCGTGTTGCATGTGCATGGCAACGCCGGGAACGTGTCGTCTCACCTCGACTTCAGCCGCTTCCTTGTCGATCGCGGCTTCGCGGTTTTCATCTTTGACTACCGCGGCTACGGACGCAGCGACCCCGCCGCATCCGGTCTCTCCCGCGCCGCCCTGATGGACGACACCCGCGCTGCGCTGAATGCGCTCCTCGCCCGGCCAGAGATCGATCCCACCCGCGTCGCGGTCTACGGCGTCAGCATCGGTAACGCGTTCTCGACCCGGCTCGCCGCGGAACGACCCGAAATCCGCGCGGTCGTCGCCGCAGCGCCGTTTTCCGGGTGGAGACGGATCGCCCACACCCACGCCCCGCTTTTGGGCGCGGCCCTCATCCGCGGCGGAATGGACCCCATCGATTCCTGCACCGCCCTCGGACGTCGTCCGCTGTTGTTGATCCACGGCCAGGAGGACACCATCGTCCCGCCTGCCGAAAGCGCCAGGATTGAGCGGGTTGCGGCCAAGGCCGGCGTCGCGGTGACCCGCCTGGTGGTGCCGGGGGTCGGGCACAACGACATCGTCTACGCGAGTCACACGACGAAGGAGGCGATGGTCGCTTTTCTAGAACGAGCCCTCGCGAAGCCGTGAGCCCCTGAACGCCCGTTCCAACAAGCAAAAAAAAGGCCGCAACCATCTACGGCCGCGGCCCGAGAGAGAGATTCAGTATTCCGACACCATTCTTTTCGGACGGTCCGGCCAAACGGTTTCACACCTTCCGAACGAAAATTCTTGCGGAATCGACAAAGCCGCTCGGCCACCTCACGTCTTCGCACGCGGCTTCAGCGTGTTCAGAAGGTTGGCCGCCAGCGGCGAGAAAATGCACACCAAGAGATAGGGCGTGTAGATCGGCGGCAGCGCGGGCGTGCTCCCCCGCAGCGTCAGCAAATAGCCAGCCACGCACACCGCAGCCGCGGCGACCGACCACATCAGCCGTCGGGGCAGGCCTTCCCGGCACCCGCCCGCCATCGCCACCGGAATGCAGAACGGGGCCACAATGAAAAAGCGATCCAGCCACACCGGCCCCGAAACACCGCCCACCGCCCAGCCGATCCCGGTAGCGATCGTCGGCACCAGCGCAAGGCCCAGCATGTTCGCCGCGAACGTCTCGGACTTTGAAAGCACCAGCCGTCCGAACCGGTCGAGCCGCAGGATAAGGTTGAACAGCGGAACCGCCAGCCACGTCGTGGCGCAGAACACAAAGTAAGCAATGAGCAGCGCATTCATAAAGGGTGCGGCCGCCGGGTACGTCTTGCCCAGGCTCCGCACGATGCGCGATCCGAACATCGCGCCGAGGATGATCCCCCATTGAACCTGCGACGGAAGCCGCTGCATCCAAAGGAAGTACGCCAGTATCCACCGGTAGACAAAGACGCGGGCCTTCATGGCCTCCACAATGCCCCGCCGGGCCCACTCCATCCCGGGTTCCAGCCGCAGCGCCTCCCGGAAGTGCTCCATCGCCCGCCGCGGCTCCGATTGATGCAGCATCGACCAACCCATGTTGGCGTGCGTCGCGGCGTCGTCGGGCCGGCGCCGCAGCGCACCCTCGATGGTGCGCTCGGCGTCCAGTTTGAGGCCCAGCCCCTGCTGGGCCATCCCGCGGGCGTTCAGGCACATCGTGTCCTCGGGGTCGCACTGAAGGCCGCGATCCGCCGCGTCCAGCGCGGCCTGATACTCCCGGGCCTGAAGTTTCAGCCCGGACAGGAGCCCCCAATACGCCGATTCGGACGGGTCGAGTTCGATCGCCTGAAGGATCGCGGCCTCGGCCTGCTTGGGCATGTTGCGGCTGCTCAAAACGTGCGCGAGAATGTAGTGTGAGAACGGTTCATCCGGCGCCAGCCCGACAGCCTGTTGCGCTTCTTCCGTGGCCGCGCCAAATTGCTCCCGCTCGTTCAGGCACATCGCCAGCCACGCGTGCGGCAGAAAGTGGTCCGGGTCGTCCGCGAGCGCACGCCGGACGTGCTCCTCGGCCAGGTCGTAGCGGCCCTGTGAGATCAGCAGTTCGGCCCGCGCGAAGTTGGGAGACTTGGATGGCATCGGGTCGGCCGGGAGGTTAGCGGTTGCAACGGCGCGGGAGAACCCCCCCGGTCCTTCGTCCTTCGCTAACCTTGGCCCCGTGGCCCCGCTCACCCTCGAACCCATCACCGCCGAATCCGGGGATTCGATCACGATCGAACCCTCGGAGCGCGCCCTTGTCTTGGGACGCAGTTCCCAATGCGATGTGGTGCTGCCCGACATCTCGGGAGTGGTTTCCCGCCGCCATTGCGAGGCCCGTTCGCTCAAAGACCGCTGGGAAATCCGCGACCTCGGCAGCCGTCACGGCACCCTCCTGAGCGGCATCCCCCTGGTCAAAGACGAGTGGACCGGCCTCTGCGACGGTGCAAACCTCAAGATCGGTTCCTCGGTCTTCCGGGTGCGGGTCGGCGTGTCGGCCTTCGCCACCCTCGTGCGCACGCTCGACGACCGCGGCTCGGCCGCCCACACGATCAAGAAAGTAACCGGGGCCGTCACCCCCCCGGATTCCGCAAAACGCCTCGAGCTCCTCATGCTCGCCGCGGCGGGGCTCGGGGCGGCCCATTCCGACGAAGAGATCGCCGCTCTCGCGGCCCGCGCACTGATCGACGGCACCGGCTACGCCCGTGTCTCGGTGCTGCGCCGCGCGACCACCCTCGGCGCGAGTGTCGAAGTACTCGCCACGCGGACACGGGCCGGGCTGGGCGTGCCGGCGGGCTTCAGCCGCAGCCTGCTCGAGGCCGCGGCGGAGGGGCAAACGGTCGCGATGGGCGGTGACAATGCCGCCCACTTTGGCGCCAGCGTCGTGTCGCTCGGCATCGGCTCGGCCATCTGCTCTCCCGTCACGATCGACGGCGTCGTCGACTCCTTCATTTACGCCGATAGTCGGGCCGACAGCCACTCCGGCGCCGAAATGTCGCTCGGCAGGGCGGGTGCCGGCGCCAGCCCCGAAGTCGTCGCTCTCTGCCAGACCCTCGCGACCCTGTGCGGCCTCGCGTTTTCCGATCGGCACCGCCGCGCGCTCGATCTCGAACGCAAGCGCCGCGATGATGAACTCCACGCCGCCCGCGAGATGCAGGCGATCATCATGCCGCCCGAATCCGGCGGGATCGCCGGCCTTTCCTACGCCATGCGCAACGTCCCCGGCCGCTTCGTTTCCGGCGACATGTTCGACTTTGTCGTGATCGACGACTTTCGCGCAGCACTCTACCTGGGCGACGTCGTCGGCAAAGGGATCGCCGCCGGACTCGTCATGGCCAACGTGCAGGGGCACCTGTCACGCCTGCTGCGCTCCGGGGCCGATGTCGGCGACGTTGTCACCGAGGCTTCGGCCCTCGTGAACAGATACTCCGACCGTTACGTCAACGAGCGGGGCGGCTCCGCAGTGTTTCTGTCGCTCTTCGCGGCGGTCTTCGACACCCGCGACCGCATGATCCGCTTCACTGATGCCGGACACGGGCTGTGGGCCGTGCGGCGGGCCGGCGGCGGCGTTGATCAACCCACGGCTCAGGGCAGTGTGCCAGTGGGCCTCTTCCCCGACACCGTCCATACCACCGAGTCCCTTTCGCTCGCCGCCAACGAACGTTTCATCGTCTTCAGCGACGGGGTGCGCGAGCAACGCTCGGCCGAGAACGCCGAGTTTGGCGCGGAGCGCATCTCGGAAGCGTTGCGCGCGAGCTCCTCCCCCGGGCACGACGCCGCCACCATCGTGAACGCCCTCGCAAAGTTCGTGGGGATGCCCGTCTTGGAACGGGGCCTAAGCCCGTTCGAGGACGACGTCACGGTGGCCTCGGTCGAGTTTTCGTGACGAGTTACGACCCTCCTCCTCCGGCTCTGAGGCCGGGGGAGGTAGTCACTCACCGGCCTGCTGCAATGCGGTCTACACCAACATCGGCACCGACGTCTGGAAGCCCGCGTTGGGTCGCTACCGGCGCAACAGGTTCGTATGCTTGAGCGTCATGCGAACCACGGCAGTTTCAGCGTGCATCCTGGCAGCCGCGGCAGCGTGCATGGCAGGATGCGTCTCGGATCGCCCGGCCGGCGATTCCGGCCCGGTGAACCCCAACGCCGTGTTGCCCTTGGGCAACCCGTTCGCCCCTACCTCCCTTCGCGTTCATCCCCTTACGCAGTTGGATGTGAATGCCCAGAAGGCCGACGGATCGCCCGACCCGACCCCGCGGATCGTGCTGCACGTCGAGATGCGCGACGCCTTCGGCGACACCGTCAAGGCCCTTGGAACGCTGCGGGCCGAGCTGTACGCGCCAGGTGCCCGCGTCCGGGCCAGCGGGCCCGGTGCCGAAGGAATGGAAGTGCGGATCGCCGATTGGGAACAGCCCGCCCTGCGGGACGCCGCCCAGAACGCCCGAAGGTTCGATCAGGCCACCCGAACTTACCGCATCCAATTGGGCGGAACCGCCAAACTAACGGAGTGGGCCAAGGCGGCCACCACCGGGCCGGCCGGGTGGCTGAAGCTTAAGGTCATGTTCGCAACGCTCGATGCGGATGGCGACGCGCTCACCTTGGTGGACGAGTTCGTTCTGCAGAGGTAAACCGAACGGGCGAGCCATCCCGAATCCCCCTCCGCTCTGCGGAAG
>Ga0163149_10004819_pt1 | contig 14482 bp, 12 predicted proteins | sample OliLakLV19MP5G1_FD_148604 | JGI IMG/M metagenome (GOLD analysis project Ga0163149, IMG submission 148604) | Freshwater microbial mat bacterial communities from Lake Vanda, McMurdo Dry Valleys, Antarctica - Oligotrophic Lake LV.19.MP5.G1 | ecosystem: Environmental > Aquatic > Freshwater > Lake >...
AAATACTCCTCGAGATAAAACAGACAAAAATATTTCCGCAAAAATTAAAATCTAAAAAAAAATACGGTTACATTTGTTAAAATCAATTAATAGAACCTCCCTATAATCAATATTCAAACGATCTAAAGACAAAGGATAAGAAGATAATAGGAAGTAAAGTTGGGACATGGGAGCATTTTGATGAAGCCGGGAAACTGATTGAAACGATCACTTATGATTGGGAAAATCTCAAAAAACCTCCACAAGTATCCTATCAACTGCCTTTGATTGTTTGCCTTTCTGCATTGGTAATAATTTTGCTCTTTCTCCTTTGGAGAAAGCCGGGAAGAGGCTAATAATATATTCCGCTTCTTTTTGTATCTTTGTACCTGATGAAATTTGTTAACCCAGGCTTTCTCTTCGCCCTTATTTCAATCGCGATTCCCATTATCATCCATCTCTTTAATTTCAGAAAGTTTAAACAGGTATATTTTACCAATGTCCGCTTCCTGAAAGAAGTTAAGCAGGAGACTCAATCCCGCTCAAAACTCAAACACCTGCTGGTATTATTGGCACGTATCCTTGCCATTACTTTTCTTGTCCTTGCCTTTGCACAGCCTTTTATTCCTGTGGATCAGGTTAAAACTACCATGGGAAATAATATGGTGAGCGTTTATATTGATAACAGCTTTAGTATGGATGCCATGAATAAAAATGGCACCTTGCTTACCGCTGCAAAAAGCCGAGCGAAAGAAATAGTAAATGCTTATAAAGCTACCGACCGTTTCCAACTAATTACTAATAATTTTGAAGGCAGGCATCAGCGCCTTGTAAACAAAGAAGATATGCTGGAACTGATCGAAGAAGTGAACACCAGCGCCAACGTAAGGAAAACAGATGAAGTAATAGCCCGTCAGCAGGATCTGCTTTTAAACAACGAAGAAGGAAATAGAAAAATATATTATTTGTCCGACTTTCAAAAGAGTACGACAAACATCAACACTCTTAAGCCAGATTCCGCTGTAAGTATAAACCTTGTACCCATTTTATCGCAGCAAAGTAATAACCTGTTCATCGATACCTGCTGGATCACTTCACCTGTAGCGCAGTTGAATAAAAATATTGAACTGTATGTACGTATACAAAACCTTTCAGATAAAGCGGTAGAAAATAATCCGGTAAAACTTTTTGTAAACGGCCAGCCTAAAACACCTGCCAGTTATAATGTTGAGTCGAACAGTTCAACAGAAGTTGTACTTACTTTTTCCCTTAAGGAAACCGGTGTCCATAATTGCAGAGTAGAGTTGAATGATTATCCTGTTTCATTTGATGATGTGTTTTATTTTACGCTGACAGTTAATGCCACAATTCCTATGCTGGTTGTGAATGGTGAAGATGAAACAACAGCAAAATACCTGCATTCACTTTTCAGCAGCGATTCATTATTCAAACTTAAAGAGTCGGGTTTTAAAAATATTGATTACTCTGCTTTTCCTCGATATCAATTGATCGTGCTCAATGGTTTAAATGAGATCACTTCCGGACTTGCACAGGAATTGAAGCGGTTTGTAAGCAATGGTGGTTCACTGCTTGTGTTTCCATCTGATAAAATAGATGTAAACTCCTATAAAGATCTTTCTGCACTTTTAGGTATTGCTCAATACGAAAAGCAGGATACGGCGAATACCCGAGTAAACAACCTGAATTTTGAATTGGACATTTACAAGGGAGTATTTGAAAAGGAAAATAAAGACATTGATCTGCCGGCTGTAAACTCACATTATAGAATAAATAGTAACAGCCGCATAAGAGAAAGCATTCTGATGAAAATGCAGAATGGAAATATTTTTATGGCAGCTTATCCGAGTGCAGAAGGAAAAGTCTACCTCAGTTCAGTTTCGTTAAATTCTAACGCAAGCAACTTTCCTAAACATGCCGTGTTTGTTCCAACACTTTATCAGATCGCACTCTTTAGTTCACCACAGCCAGTAAAATTATTTTATACCATAGGCAACAATGAGCCCATCGAGATCAATAATAAAACCACTTCTACAGAAGCGGTGTACAGCATTTTAAATAATGAAACAAAATTTGAAGCTATACCTGAAAGCAAGAGTATAAATTTCAAAACCTATATATATCCTAACAATCAGGTAAGCACGGCTAATAATTATTTATTAAAATACGGAACAGAAATCATAAGCGGACTCGCTTTTAACTACAACAGGAACGAATCCTTTTTAACTACTTATACTCCGGAAGAGCTTCAACAGCAAATAGCGGAAGCAAACATTTCGAATGTAAAATTGGTGGAAACCGGAGATAAAAGCCTGACAGATGTTTTGAGTGAAAAGAACCAGGGGAAAAAACTTTGGAAACTTTGTATTATTTTAGCTTTGTTATTCCTTGCAACAGAAATTGTTTTATTGAGATTTTTGAAAAACTGATACTATGAACGTACTTATCCGATCAGCGCAAATAATCGACCCGAACTCCAGTCATAACGGAAAAAAAAGAGACATTTTAATTGAAGGAGGAATAATAAAGTCGATCAAACTAAATATTAAGGCTGATAAAACCACACGGATAATTGAACATGATAATTTGTGTGTATCACCTGGCTGGTTTGATATGCAGGCCAATTATTGTGATCCGGGAAATGAACATATGGAAGATTTACACTCCGGTTCAAAAGCAGCGGCAGCAGGCGGTTTTACAGGTGTTGCGCTTATGCCCTCTACCCATCCTCCAATAGCATCGAAAGCAGACATTGAATACATAAAAAACAAAACAACAAATTACATCGTAGATATTTTTCCGATTGGCAGCCTTTCTGAAAACATGGAAGGGAAAAATATTTCGGAGATGTACGATATGCAGTCGGCTGGTGCGGTGGCTTTCAGCGACGACAAAACACTTTCAGGTAATTCTGGATTACTGCTGAAAGCATTGCTTTACTCAAAAAGTTTTAATGGAAAAATAATGAGCTGGTGTTATGATAAAAGTATATCACCTGATGGAGTGATGAATGAAGGCGCAAGTTCAGCATTCTTGGGTTTAAAAGGAATGCCGGCTGTTGCAGAAGAAATAATTGTAGCAAGAAACATTTTTCTGGCGGAGTATACCGGGAGTCCAATACACATCTCATCTATCTCAACTGAAAAATCAGTCGATCTTATCCGCAAAGCGAAAAAGAGAAAACTGAAGATCACCGCTTCAGTAAATGCGTACAACCTGGCAATGAACGATGATCTGCTGAACGACTTTGATACTAATTATAAAGTAATGCCGCCTTTACGTACGAATGAAGATATTGAAGCGCTAAAACAAGGCGTTGCAGATGGAACCATTGATGTAATAGTTACTGATCATACTCCACAGGATGTTGAATCCAAGAAAGTGGAATTTGATAACGCAGCATTTGGAATGATAGGGCAGGAGACAGCGTTCGGATTGATCAACACTAATCGCGGCAGGATAAAACTTAATAAAATAATTGAATGCATCTCTATTAACCCGAGAAAAATTTTAGGGCTGGAACAAGTCGCTATCAACGAAGGAGAAAAGGCAAACGTGACTATATTTAATTCAAGCGCTGAATGGACGGTTTCTGAAAAACACATTCAATCGAAATCAAAAAACACGCCCTTGGTTGGAGTTAAACTAACAGGATATGTTGTGGGAGTTTACAACAAGAAGTCATTAAGATTAAATTCCGGAATGTAATTGAGTTGTTCTATACTTATTTTCCAGCGTATCTGTTTTTAAAATCGAGTTTCCCGTTTAAATAATTTTAATATTTACTAATGAAAAAAAATCTCCTGCTCATATTTAGTTTTCTTTTGTCATTTTCATTGGCTCAATCGCAGTCAAACCCCCTCGAAAAAAAAATGGAGAAGGCTTATAAGCTGGTGGAGAAAGATAAAATAGATGAAGCGGGAGATTACATGGAAAAATTATTAACAGCGTATCCGGGTTATGGCCCGGGATGGGATTATTTTATTAAGATCCGTTATCAACAATACCTTAATAGTAAAAATGCGGATAATATATTTGGAGGAAATATTACTGTTACAACCAAGGATGAGAAAGGTAAAAAAGTAGAGGAGAAAGATGACTCTTTGGCTCAAAGCTTAATGAAAATGTTGAACGAGATAAAACCGTCAAAGATCGCATTTGATAAATACAAATATACTATGCGTGAAGCGACCCTTTTTTCAAATGATGCATTCTATTCATCTATGTTGTTACGGACAAACTTTGTTGATGAACCCAGAGACACCGCAGTGGGTAGGAAGGCCTTGAAATATTTTAATGATGCAGAAGAGAAATTTGAAAAAAAGAATTATAGCGATGCCGCGAAATTATACAAAAGAGCAATAGATGAACAGCCCGATTTTTATAAAGCTGCATTGTATATGGGAGATTGCTTTTATTACATTGGTAATTATATCGAAGCGATAAAATCGTTCAAGTGTGCAGTAGAAAAATTTCCGAATGAATTGGAGCCGAGAAAATACCTGATGGATGCTTATGCTAAAGAAAAGTTGTATGAAGAAACATTAGCTGAAGCTATTTCGGCAATGGCAGTATACCCCGATCAATCGATTGCTTTTTCAAAAATGGATGATGCACTGTATTTAAATGATAAAAAACTGGATATAAAATGGATACCACGCGGAATTTTTCCAAACAGGATTATAAGCGATAGTAGCACGTTAAATAAATACCAGCCAAAGACTGAATTGGAGTGTAAATCACCTTGGACATTCTACAAAAATTCATTTTCAACAATAAATAGTTTTTGTAATGAAAAAGGGATAATAGAAAAGCCAAATAAGCTCACAACCAGTAAATACATGGAGGTATATGGTTGGGAAGAAATGTTAAAGAACAGCCAGGATCCTATTCTTGACGAAGCAAGAAAAATGCAAAAGGATGGGTATTTGGATTGTTACGTATTGGTAACGTGTTTTCACTTTGATTTTTACGATCAATATTTGGATTTTGCCGAAAACAATAAATCGCGCATAACTGAGTATTATAAAAAATATATTATTGCTGTTAAGTAGATTTGAAATCGTAAACTTCAAACATATAAATAAAATATCTTACAACTTTCTTTTGATAATCTGAATTACTGCTTCTATCATTTTTCTGTCCTCGTATTTTTCGATTTGATTGGAGTGTAAAATAAGCTGATTGATTGCTTTCTCCGGTTGTAAAATTTGTTTCAAGGTTTTATTCAGGTATTCGTGAATTACTTTATTTATTCCGACAAAATTTTTTCCGTTTATTTTCTTAACTAAAGTTATTGCCCTATTGGGCTCATTAATTAACAGGGAAAATAAAGCCACCATTAAGTAAAACATATCTTTCGAAGTAACAAACTGTTGCCATTCAGTAATATTTTTTTCATAATCATTAATCATGTTCTCCACCTGTTGTAACGCAACATTTCCTCTAGGAGGATTGATCAATGGGAATGCCAGTATATATGTTTTCATTTTGTTGAACTCCACGGTAAATTTTTCCCGCCTGATATTATTCTTATCGCAATACACTATCCAGAGATCATATATTTCAAATGTGCTTTTCCAATCATCCTTTTTCTGAAAATGCAATACCACCCAGCTGAATTTTCTAAACGATGGTGAGTTGTATGCATAGGACTTTATCTGCGCATCATCATATTGAATTAATTTATCAGGGAAATTGGATGCATCCGACATTTTTAATAATAAAATATCTCTATCTCGTTCACTCTCATAATCAGGAGAAAAGTTGTACATACAAATGTTATAATTATCAGCTATAATTCCATCTATAATAGAGATCACTCTTTTTGTATTTACTTTTTTAGTGTTGGTAGAGTTTAGAAAATTATCATACTCCAGTTTTAAATAATTATACTTCAGCTTTAATCTGTTGCTGTGTTTATGTTCCAGCCAGGTTCGTTTTTGTCGGTTTAAAAAATTGGTATATGCTTTTAGATCAGAAAATGAAATGGTGGTTTTGGAATTTACTTCATCCAGTTCACCTTTTTTTACTGCCATAAATAATTCCAAATGTTTTCCATATACTTTTAACTTTTGAGCGAGCTCAGTCATTTTTCCCAGGCGGCTGATGCAGTATAATTGTAATGTATTTGCACGGTGGAGTAACTCGTATGCCTCAATATGTTTTAATTTTTTTTCCAAGTAGTTGAGCCTTTCCAACGCCACGAGATAATTCCCCTGTCTAATTATTTTACGACATTTATAATATTCCAATTCCCATTCCTGCATAGCATTTTCAGGCGGCTCAACTGATGAGGAGTTTTTTTCTATTGCAGTAATGACCTCACCTAATTTTTTCTTTAGTTTATAAAAGCGGTTCTGAAGAATTGAATGGGCTACCTTTTTTTTTAGTTCAGGGGAATATATTCTTTCAATGGCAGCGTGAGTTTGTAAAGAGGTAGTTTCTTGAAGAGTGTTGATCAGTAATACCTGCTTAGGCGCATTCTTTATCTCAGCATGCAGCATTTCTTTTTCATGGCCGGTTAAGCTTATGATCTTATTCTTTAAGTAAGAAAGTGAATTCATATGAGTTCATGTTTTTGTTAAAAATAGTTAAATTTAGCTGTTATTTAATGACTTTTGTTAATTAAAAGTATGTAATATGTTCTTTTGTTGGTGGTTATAGTATTTACTTCATGGTAATTTAGAGGCAATAAAAAAATAAACATAATAAAGTGAATACATCAGCTTCCCTTAAGCGCTTGGTTTTAGCAGTTATACTCTTCACCACCTTTCAGCTTACTTCCAAAGCAACTACTTATAAAAAGGAATTAGTTCTTGATGCTGAGTATGGTATTGAAATATTCGACAGGTTCAACTCATATCTTGATGAAGATTCTGTTCGAAAGGATTCAAAGGGAATGTTTTGCAATGGCTGGGTAGTTGATCGTTATGATGATGAATCTATACTTCACCGCGGTTATTATATTGAAGGCAAATTAAAAGTTTATAAGAACTATTACCCTAATGGTCAACTGGAGCGCACATTTAAAATGAAAGGGTTAAAAGGAGCTCATATGCAAAAGTTTTTTGCTAATGGCAATGTTAGATCAACTGTTGTTTACAATAATAGAATGGTTATATCGGAAGAGGATTTCACAGAAGAAGGAAAACTCGCCTACTTTGAGAAATCTAATGCAAAGAAAAATTATTTGCTTGCAAAGATTTCTTATTATGATAATGGCAGTATCGAGTTCGACACAAAACTAATCAACAAAAAACGTAATCAGTATTCACACAAACAGTATTATGAAAACGGTTTATTACAGGAAGAAGGAGTTTTAGTTTACAAACCTTACCTGAACGATTTTAAGAAAGAAGGCGAATGGAAAGTGTATGATGAGAAAGGGAAAATGAGTACCGTAGCTTACTTCTAAAAGTTTATTAAACAACATCCCCATGTGCAAAGGTCGGGCCCCCCAGCTCGACCTTTTCTATTATTTGCAAGCTTCATCTTGTCACTTCGAGTGTTTTCTCCGCCGACAGAAGGAGAAAATGTATCGAGAAGTAGATACCTCGCACGTTCTCGATACTTTCCATCCCGAGAACAACGGGATGAAAAACTCGAACTGACAAGACGCGCGTTGTCATACTGAGCCTGTTCGAAGTGTTATTTTATTCTTGCAAAGAAGTCTTAGTTAAGCTACATTTAATCACGAGTATTTTATTTCCGTTAGTGTGGATATGAAGTTATGTCTTTAATAAAAATACTTCTAAAAAACTAAACAAATAATGAAATCCAATAATTTAATAAAGCGATTTTTTGGAAATTGGAAATACCCAATTCTGTTTTTTGCATCAACTTTATTTTTATTGGTATTATCCGGTGCTGAGAGTACTCACTCTCATTTTTTCCAAAACAGTTCAGGTATTCTTTTGGGCTTTGGAGTGTTGACACTTGTAATTTCTTCAATAGTTCAATTTGTACAAAAAAAATGGAAAAGGGGAATTGCGACTATTGCAATAGGTTTGGGAGGAATAATAATTGGTTGCATTCTATTTTTAATAATTGCAACGGCGGTGCCCATGATTGATGGAGACCATTGGGCAGATGATTTAAAAATACCACCAAATATTTCCTTAAACAATCCGATTGATATGTATGATTACAATAGACGTAAGGTAATTAAAAATCAAAATGACTTGGTGCTATATAATTCAAGTCAGCCAGGAATGTATGAATATGACTTTTGGACAGGGAAAATTGAACAAGGAACAATTCATCTTAGAGCATATGAAATAACTGAAGATGAAGAATATCAGAGGAAGGTTTAGAAAAACACACTCAAATCTCTATACAAAATCGAACTGACAGTATAATAAGATTTGGTTCGGATGGGTACTTTACAATTTACGAGGGAGACTGGGGCAAATTTTATGCTGCAAGATTTGAAGTATGGTTTAAGCCGGCATCAGGTGAACAAGAGCGAAAACTTTTCCAGAAGAATTTTAAAATAGAAGGATGGATGCACTAACCTTTGAACTTTAAACTCAGAACTTTGAACTTTTTTACATTTCAATAACAAGTCCATCATACGCAACCTTAATACTCGGTGGTAATTCTTTTTCCACTTCGTTGTGCAATCCCATTTGGTGGCTAAGGTGTGTTAGGTAAGTTTGGGGAGCATTTAATTCATTGGCCATTTCAACAGCCTGGTCAAAAGTAAAATGAGAAATATGTGTTTCTTTTCTCAGCGCGTTTAATACCAATACTTTTGAGCCCAATATTTTTTTCTTTTCTTCTTCAGCAATAAAATTCGCATCGGTGATATAAGTAAAGTCACCTATCCTAAAACCCAGCACCGGCAGCCTGTAATGCAATACATGTATTGGGGTGAGTGTAATTTCTCCAATGGTAAATTCTTTATCGACTATGGTATACAATTCTATTTCAGGTATACCCGGGTAATGTTTGTTATTGAAAATATAGGCAAACTCCCTGTGAATCGCTTCCTGAACACGCATGGAAGCATATACATCCATTTTTCTGCGCAGTATATAATTGTAAGCTCTTATATCATCGAATCCAGCAATATGATCTTTATGCTCATGGGTAAACACAACAGCATCTACCTTTTTTACTTCGGCCCTCAACATTTGCTGCCTGAAATCAGGTCCGGTATCTATAACTATCGTGGTGCCCTTGTCCTCTATCATTACCGAGGTGCGCAAACGTTTATCCTTCACATCCATTGAGGTACAAACCTCACAAGGACATGCAATAACAGGAACTCCCTGCGATGTGCCGGTACCTAAAAACGTAATTTTCACTCTTTAAAATTATGAAATAAACAGTTATACTGTTTCTAAAAATATTTATTCCTAAGCACATTGTTCTCGACCCTTCGAAAGGCTCAGTGCTCGAGCTGACATATGCGCGGGTCACATCGAGCCTGTCGAGATGCTGAGCGAAGTATAAAGCCTCAAAATCCTTTCTTCAAACATTAAATGGGAAATCACCCTGTTTTTTCTTAAATTTGCAACTTATACCCAAACGTCCCGATATAGATGAAAACACCTGAGAATGTTCTTGCTTCTTTGTCGAAAGGCATGTTCCTTCCAAAAGAAGAAATGCTAGAGGTTCAGAGAAAAAAAGGTTCACTTTATATTGGTATTCCGAGAGAAACTTCTTTCCAGGAAAATAGGGTGGCTCTGGTACCTGATGCTGTCAGTTTATTGGTAAATAATGGCCACAGGGTTATTGTTGAAACTAATGCGGGTAAAATGTCCAATTTTCAGGACAATGATTACAGCGAAGCAGGAGCCGAAATTGCTTATACAACAGAAGAGGTTTACAAGGCGAACATTATTATGAAAATTGCACCTCCTAGTCTTGCAGAGATAGAGATGATGCAGCCTAAACAAACTTTATTTAGTGCACTCCAACTGACTGTTCAGCCAGAAAATTTTGTAAGAAAGTTAATGGCAAAAAAAGTAACGGCCATTGCGTTCGATTGGATACAGGATGAGGAAGGTATTTACTCTGTTATTCGTTCTATGAGTGAGATCGCGGGTGGAACATCGGTACTTATTGCTGCGGAGTACCTTAGCAATGCGAACGATGGAGTAGGTGCAATATTAGGGGGCATATCAGGTATCTCACCAACCGAGGTAGTTATTTTAGGCGGAGGTACTGTTGGAGAGTTTGCCGCACGTGCGGCATTAGGTTTAGGAGCAACCGTAAAAGTATTCGATAATTCAGTTTATAAATTAAGGAGATTACAGAGCGCATTGGGTGTTAGGATATTTACATCTACTATTCAGCCAAAAGTGTTGGCAAAACATTTGAAATCTGCCGATGTGGTAATTGGTGCTATCCGTGCCACACAGGGCCGTACGCCATGTATCGTTACTGAAGATATGGTGAGTGATATGAAAGCGGGTTCTGTTATCATTGATGTTAGCATTGATCAGGGTGGTTGTTTTGAAACCTCGCAGGTTACTAATCATACCGATCCCATATTTAGGAAACACGGTGTAATTCATTATTGTGTACCTAATATCGCATCACGTGTATCGCGTACTGCTTCTTATGCATTCAGCACCATTTTTTCTCCCATCTTGTTAAATATTGGAGAGGATGGAGGAGTTGAGAAAATGTTAAAATACAACCAGGGAGTACGTAACGGTGTTTACATATACAACGGAGCCCTCACCAACAAATACCTCGGTGAATTATTCAGACTTCCACATAAGGATATTGATCTATTGATGGCTGCTATTTAAGCAGGAGAAATTTATGCTGATTAAAAACAAGACTAATATTTCAGAGTTTTTTAGAAGACTAAAGTTTTATGCTTTTGGTTTTTTAATCGGGATTATAGCTGTTATATTTTTATTCAAAGATAGAACGGTTTGCAAAATGCCGGGCTCTTTGAAGATTGAGGAAATACAGAATCAACGTATTGAATATAGTAAGCATGCAACATGCAGAATGGAGTGCAGACACATTACAGCTGACAATATTAAAGAGATCATTAGTACAGGAAAAGTAAATTATTCAAAAAGTAATGCGCAGGATATACCTTGTCCCACTTACGCCGTGGAAGGATTTTGTAAAGATGGAAAGCACCTGCGGATTGTTGTTGCCGATTGTGATACTATTTCTAAAATAGTTACTACTATAGATCTTGACCTGAAAACGGATACTTGTGACTGCCAATAAATTTACACTCCATCGCTTATAATGATGCAGCCACATACTTCAATTGAAATATTAGGCATAACCATTGCGGAACCAACCACTGCATTGACTGACTTCATTGTAACTTCAGTTTGTTTTTGGGCGTACCTAAAATTACGTAAACATCCCGGCAAGGAAAGAGTTATGCTTTATTTTCGAATTTTTTTTCTAAGCATGGCCCTGGCTACATTTATTGGCGGACTCGTAGGGCACGCGTTCCTATATTATTTACGTTTCGAATGGAAATTACCCGGCTGGATCATCAGTATGATCTCTGTTGCGTTCCTTGAACGGATCTCTATTGAGCGGGCAAAGCCATTAATGAAAAAATCAATTGGCTATTTTTTTATGCGTTTAAATTTTGTTGAATTGTTTTGCTTTATCGGTTTAACAGTCTTTTCTCTCAATTTTTCTTTTGTTGAAGTGCACGCTGCTTACGGAATGTTAGTAGTTGTTCTTTCTTTTGAGATTTTTAACCTGATAAAAACGGATGATATTTCAAGCAAGTATATGATCGCGTCAGTGATTGTTACCACACTTGCTGCAATTATTCACATTGTTAAATTTTCCTTTTCAAAATGGTTTAATTATTTTGATATAGGACATATTTTATTAGCCATAAGCTCCATACTTATCTATAATGCGGCGCATCATATGGAAACCGCCGAAAATAAAAATTAATTTTTTCTTCTTGCTTTTTCCTTGATAATAAGGCCAAGCTCTCTGCCTGTTTGCCCTTTTACACTGGTGTTTTCCTGGGCACGGCGTATCAAATAGGGGAGGACTTCTTTCACTGGTCCGTAAGGAACATATTTTGCTACATTGTATCCCGCATTGGAGAGATTGAAGCTAATATGATCGCTCATGCCAAGCAGTTGAGAAAAATAAATATGAGGATGTGATGGAGAAATATTTTTCTTTGTCATGAGATCAACAAGCAGTAAGGAACTTTTTTCATTGTGTGTGCCGGCACAAATAGCAATTTGCTCAATGTGATCTGCACAAAATTGTAAAGCATCTTGATAATGCTTATCGGTACTCTCTTTTGTCTCATTGATTGGTGATGGATATCCTTTTTCTTTTGCACGCGCTCTTTCCTTCTCCATATATGCGCCACGAACCAATTTTGCTCCAAGAATATATTTTTTTTCTGATGCTAACTGAAAAGAAGCTTTAAGAAAATCCAGCCTGTCATGGCGGTACAATTGATAGGTGTTGTATACAATGGCTTTTTCCTTGTTGTATTTTTCCATCATGTTATTCGCCATATCATCCATGGCTTGCTGGGTCCAGCTTTCTTCTGCATCAATAAAAACAGAAACAGAAAATTCATATGCTTTTCTGCAAATTGAATTTACCCGCTCTTTTACTTTTTCATATTCTCTTTTCTCCGATTCAACTAGTTCCTTTCCGGCACTTACTTTTTCAAGCAATTCTACTCTTGCCAAGCCTGTAATTTTAAATACACAAAACGGAATATTTTTATTGCCTTTTGCTTTTTGAATGGTTGCAATCGTTTCCTTCATGCAATGATCAAAATCTTCTTCAGATTCTTTTCCTTCTACAGAATAATCCAGGATAGTGCCAATATTGTATTTTCCTAATTGTTCTATTGCTTTAGTACACTCTTCTATATTCTCACCCCCACAAAATTGTTTGAATATGGTAGGCTTAATGATCCATTTAACCGGGATATGTAGGTTGAGAGCAAGTGCAGTAAGTTTTTGTCCTACGTTTACAAATGTCGGGCTGCTCACCATTTTAAAAAGCCAGTACGATCTGTTTAAGTCGCCGTTGGTTTTTCCGGAAAAAGCAATTTCAGTATTGTCGAATGAAATCATACCCATATTGATTTACAAATATAACGGTAATTAAGAAATTACACTCTATTTGTCAGTAAATGCATCATACTTTTGTACATAATTCCTATTTTTAACCAAGTATAAAAACATGAGCCTTTCTAAACGTGATAAAAAAAATGTATGGCATCCGTATACTCATATAAAAACGAGTGGGGATGCTATTGCAATTGTTAAAGGAGAAGGTGCGCATCTATATGATGATAAGGACAATAAATACATTGACGCTATTTCATCCTGGTGGGTAAATATTCACGGGCACTCGCATCCATATATTGCGGAAAGGGTGCAAAAACAATTTTTAACTCTTGAGCACGTAATATTTGCAGGCTTTACACATAAGCCCGCTGTAGAACTTGCCGAAAAACTACTAAAGTTATTACCTCAAAATCAAACCAAAATATTTTATTCTGACAATGGGTCAACTGCGGTTGAAGCTGCCTTGAAAATGGCTATCCAATTTTGGGATAACAAGGGTAAAAAAAGAACGAAAATAGTTGCACTCAGATCCGGATTTCACGGGGATACTTTTGGCTCCATGTCGGTAAGTGAAAGGGGAGAATTTACAGCCCCCTTTAAAGATCTTTTGTTTGAAGTATTATTTATCAATGCTCCATTGCCAGGCCAGGAAAAAAAATCGCTTACTCAACTGGAGACATTAATAACAAACAATATGAATGATATTGCCGCATTTATTTTTGAACCTCTTGTGCAGGGGGCGGCAGGAATGAAAATGTATCAGCCGCAAGCATTGGACCAGTTGATCGAAATTTGCAAAAAGCATAAAATTCTTACTATTGCCGACGAAGTAATGACTGGCTTTGGAAGAACGGGCCGCTTCTTTGCAACTGATTATATTACCAACAAGCCGGATATTTATTGTCTATCAAAAGGAATAACAGGTGGTGTAATGCCATTGGGAGTTACCAGTTGTTCCAAAGAAATATTTTCTGCATTTAATACGGATGATAAAAAGAAAACCTTTTTTCATGGACACTCTTTTACAGCTAATCCATTGTCGTGTACTGCAGCATTGGCAAGCCTCGAACTTTTTGAAAAAGAAAATACATTCGAAAAAATTCAGCGGATCATAAGAATGAATAATAGTTTTGTTGCTGAACTAAAAAGTATTTCCGGAGTAAAAAATGCAAGGCAAGCCGGAACAATTGTAGCTTTTGAACTCGAGAAAAAAAGTACAGGAGATTATTTCGATGACTTAAGAGATGTTATGTATAATTACTTTATAGAGAAAGGTATTTTATTGAGGCCATTAGGGAATTCATTATAGGGGAGTTCTAAAAATAGAATGTTAAAAACAATCTAATAAAATCGTATCTAAGCATTTAAATTATGGAATTATTTTATTTCTATTTGCAGAATGAAATCAAGTAAAACACAAGCAG
>Ga0163149_10004820_pt1 | contig 14481 bp, 22 predicted proteins | sample OliLakLV19MP5G1_FD_148604 | JGI IMG/M metagenome (GOLD analysis project Ga0163149, IMG submission 148604) | Freshwater microbial mat bacterial communities from Lake Vanda, McMurdo Dry Valleys, Antarctica - Oligotrophic Lake LV.19.MP5.G1 | ecosystem: Environmental > Aquatic > Freshwater > Lake >...
GACGCCGGCCGATGGGGCGCGGCGGCGTACGACGCTTCCTTTACCGGCCGCCCGTGGCACCAGCGCTACCGCCGAGCATCCGGCGACACCCCCGTCGCCGCCCTCATCGCGCTGGCCGGCGTATTCGAGGCCGAGCGATGACCGAGCCGCTGGACGAGGACATCTGCCGAGACGACTGCACGTCCGGCTGCCACGCCACCGACTGCGAGCATCACGGGCACGCCACCCGCGCCACTCTACCTGTACCCGGTGCCGGCGTGACTGCCGAGCCGCTGACGGACACCCTCGACGTGGAGCGGCTGGTCAGGGCCGAACACCTCTGGTGCGTACAAGTCGAAGGCGCTTGCCACAAGCCAGAGGCACATCGCAAGCAGGCCGAGTTCATCCTCGCCGCCCTAGCCGACACCCGAGAGGAGACGACGTGAGCGAGCCGAGCGCTCTGACCCCGGAGGAGGAAGGTGGCATCCGGGCATCGGCGTCGAGGGTCCATCGCTCGCCGTCGGACTTCATGGACCCGTGGCATACCGTTGACCGCCTCCTCGCCACCCTCGACGCCACCCGCGCCACGCCCGACGCCCTCTTGTTCGAGGCGATGAGTGAGGTCATCGGACAGTCGAACCTTCCATTCCCGGAGCGTGTCGAGCTACGCAGCCGACTCCTCGCCGCCCTCGCCGCCGCCACCCCCACCCCCGACACGCGGCTGTGTGGGTGCAAGGCAGACACAGAACTCGGCATGGCACCGGGTTGCGCCGTGTGTCATCACCGTGACCACGGGGCGTCTGGATGCCTCGCCGCCCTCGACGCCACCCGAGAGGAGCTGCCGTGACCGCCCAAGCAGCCACCCCGCTCAATGACGCACGAGAACGAGAGCGTGCCGAGGAAGCGATTGAGTATGGCTACACCCACGTCGAAGTTGACCCACACCGCCTTCTCGCCACACTCGACGCCCTCCGCGCCACGCCCACACCCGACACCCTCGACGTGGAGCGGCTGGCCGATATGGCGGTCATGTCGCTCGGGTCCGTACTGACCGGGAACGACTATGCCCGCTACCACGCTCTGTTCCGAGCCAAGTTCGTAGACCGGCTGAACCGCGCCGCCGAGTACCGCGTCCTCGCCGCCCCGGACGCCACCCGTGAGGAGACCCCGTGACCGAGCCGCTGACCGAAGCCGGGCGGGTGCTGTTGCGCGAGCACTCGTCAGGCACTCCCCACATGGCCCGCCATGTGGCCGCCATCGAAGCCGAGGCCCGCGCCACCCTCGCACCAGACGCCCGGCTGCGTGAGGCGACCGACTATGCAGCCGAAGCGGCACACCACAGGTACTGGGACTCGAATGTTCAGGACGGCCACACCGGACAAGACTGGCGTGAATGCAATGCGTGGCCGTGCCTAGTCATCGTCGCCGCCCGAGAGGAGATGCCGTGACCGAGCCGCTGCTGGCCCCTGACTGGTTCGCGCAGGCTGTTTCGAGGGCCAGCCGACAAGTGACCGGGTTCCCCCGACCGAATGCCTCAGAGGTGTTCGCCGACGCGCTCTGGGACGACCTCCGCGCCACCCGCGCCACCCGGGACCCTGAGATGGACTACGAGATGCGAGACAGGATGCTCGCCATCGCGTCCAGCAACCTAGCCGCCCGCGCCGCCCGCCCGCCTTCCGACTGCGCGTGCGGCTGGCCGGGATGTTCCGGCCAGTGCCACACCGGAACGTCCTGCCCGTGCCACCCCATGACCACCGACAGCCAGTGGGGAGGGAAGCGCCTGTACCAGTGTCCCGGCTGCTGGTCGTGGGGCATCTGGCCTAATCCCGTGGATGGTGACAACGAGTGCGAGTGCGGCGAGCGGCTGATGTGCGTTGACCTGCGCGAGTACGCCCTCCGCAAAGCCCTCGCCGCCCTAGCCGCCACCCGAGAGGAGACCCCGTGAGGCACAACGACCAGTACCGCGACGACCCGCAGCCCATCGGCGCTGACGGATACTTCGCCGCCCACGACGCCGCCATCATGGTGATGAGAGAGAGAGAGCCGACCACCGCGTATCCGGCGCTTAGTGCTGAGACGCTGGCCGAATGGACGGAGGCACTATCGCTGGTCATCGCCAAGGCCCGGTACGGCCCCGGAGTAGACATGGGCGGCAAGCACAACCCGTTGCCATCCGAGGTACGAGAGGCCCGCTTCTTCCTTGAAGCAGTCCTAGCCCGCGCCGCCCCCACACCCCGATGGTGCGCCCGCTACTACGGCTCCGATGGGACGCTCTGCGCGACGCACAATCGTCGGTTTGCTGACAACTACGCAGCATCGAAGTGCGCCCTCGCCCTCGAATACGACGCCCTCGCCGCCCTAGCCACCACCCGAGAGGAGATGCCGTGACCGAGCCGCTGACCGCCGAGGAACTGGACAGGGTGCGTCAGATTGCCGGGACCGCGCCCGATACTGAGATTGGCCGACTGTTCGTCCGACTCGCCGCGCGCGCCACCCCCACACCCGACACCCTCGACGTGGAGCGGCTGGCGATGGCGATGCGAGCCGTTTGGCCGGGTTGGTCCGAGGAAGCCTCCTCACGGGTGGCGGCGAGGATGGCGAGGGCGACGTATTCGGCGGCGATGAGGGCGGCGTACTCGCGCATCTCGCGTTGCGCTTCCTCCGTGGTCGACGCCGTGACCGAGCCGCTGTGTGACCACGAGTGGAGCGGACCACTCGACAAGGCCCCGACGTGCGTCAAGTGCGACATGGCCTACCGCCACCCGAGAGGAGCTGAAGTGACCGAGCCGCTGAACCTGACCCCGGAACAAGCACTCGGAGTCGCGCTGTCCGTAGCCGCTCCGACGATGGTCATGGGCGACGCTCAGGCCGCCGCTCCCGACATGCTGGCCCACCTGAACGCGATGGGCTACACCCTCGCCGCACCCGAGCCGAGCGACCTTATCCATGAGGCATGGGGAGTCATCGCCAACGCTGGCGGTGGTGACTGGTCGAAAGAAACCCCGGAGTGGCGGTCCGCTGCCGCCAACTTCAGCGACAAGATGCACGCCGCCACCCGCGCCACCCCCACACCCGACACCCTCGACGTGGAGTGCCCGCATTGCGTCGTGAGCCATGAATGGCCCTGCCCGACCATCGGGCGCTGCGACGAGCCGGGCTGCGGGCGAGAGGCGACCTGTGGCTGGCCGACCAGACCGGGAGGGACCGGACCGAACGGCGGCTACCGGCGCACCTGCGGCGACCATATGCCGGTGATGTCGTGACCATCACCTACTTCGCTCTGACGCAGGTCGAGTCGCTGCTCGTCATCGCCTGCGCCCTGCTGGCCTTTGCGACGTTCAGCCTCTTGTGTCGCCGGGTGTTCCGGCGGTGACCATCATCGGGAGACTCCTCTGCCGGCTCGGCTTCCATCGCTACGAGCTGGCGGGCGCGACATGGACCCGGGCCGTGTTCGTGTGCGACCGGCCTGACTGCTACGAGATACGGTCAGAGGACCGCGAGTAGGATTGGGCTGATGGTTGCACCAACCAAGCTCACGCCGCTCGTCCAGCAGGCCGTCGTCGAGGTTCTGCGCAGTACCGGATGCAGTCGCACGCAGGCCGCTCGCCACGTAGAAGTGGACCGGGACACGTTCGCTCGATGGATGAAGCGAAGCGCGGCATTCCGCGGCGCGGTGGAGAAGGCCGAGAACGACTACGACATCGCCCTCATCGGCCGGGTGCGAGCGCACGCCACCCGGAGCGAGAAGACGGCCCAGTGGCTACTGGAGCACCATCCCCGCCATCGTGCAGAATGGGGCACGAAGGCCGAACTGACGCTCGTCGGCCCTGATGGTCAGGCACCACAGGTCGAGGTGAAACACACGCATGGCCTTGCCGCAGGAACGGCCGACGCCCTTACCCAGCTCACCGCTCTCGCGGCCAGCCTCGATGTCATGGTCCGAGTGGGTCTCATCGCTCAGCCCGGAGGAAGTGAGCCGCGCCTTGTCGGCAGTGGCTCCGCTGACGACCCCGAAGTGGACGAGGTACATCCCGCATAGCCCGCACCCTACGCAGCGGGCGTTCCTTCTCACCGACCATATCCTTGACGTCTTCTTCGGCGGCGCTGCCGGCGGTGGCAAGAGCGACGCGCTGCTCATGGCCGCGCTCCAATACGTCGACGTCCCCCGATACAACGCCATCCTGTTCAGGCGGACCTTCCAAGACCTGAGCCTGCCGGGCGCCCTGCTCGACCGAGCGCGTGACTGGCTCCAAGGGACCGACGCCAAGTGGGATGACCGCGAGCACACGTGGCGGTTCCCCAACCCTGAGTACGACGCGACCATCTACAAGGACGGCGCGACGCTGACGTTCGCCTACCTCCAGACCGAGAACCAGAAGCACCGCTACGCGTCGGCCGACTTCCAGTTCGTCGGGTTCGACGAGGTCACGTCGTTCAGCCGGAGCATGTTCACCTTCCTGTTCTCCCGGCTGCGCAAAGACGTAGACCTCGACGTACCGCTGCGGATGCGCTCGGCGTCGAACCCCGGCAACAAGGGCCACGATTGGGTCAAGGCCCGCTACATCGACGGTGGCGAGCCGGCCGCCGTGTTCATCCCCTCGAAGGTGCAGGACAACCCAAGCCTGAACCTCGCCGAGTACCTCCTGTCACTGGGCCAGCTCGACCCGGTCACCCGGGCGCGCCTGCTCCGTGGCGACTGGGACGTCCGAGAGGAGGGGATGTTCAAGCGCGAGTGGTTCGGCCAGACGTTGCGCGCTGCCCCGCAGGGCCAGCTCCGCACGGTGCGCTACTGGGACTTGGCCGCCACGGAGGAGACCGACGACAACGACCCCGACTGGACGGTCGGGGCAAAGCTCGGCATCGACCCACACACCCGGCGCCTGTACATGCTCGACGAGCGCCGGGTGCGCTACGGTCCCGGGCGGGTCGAGAACCTCGTGCGGGCGACAGCCCAGCAGGACGGCCCCACCACGGCGGTCCGCATCGAGCAGGAGCCCGGTGCCGCCGGCAAGTCGCTCATCAACTACTACTCGCGCCACGTGCTCCAAGGCTTCAACGTCCGTGGCATCCCATCTACGCAGAGCAAAGAGACGCGCGCAGCCCCCTTCGCATCGCAGGCCGAAGCGGGTAACATCATCGTGGTCGAGGGGCCGTGGGTCACGGCGTTCCTCGACGAGGCAGAGGGGTTTCCGATGGTCGAGCACGATGACCAAGTCGACGCGTGGTCCGGCGCGTTCCATGACCTCATGCGTGGCGGGACCGCCAGCAGCGAGAGCTACATCGGGACGCCCCGCGAGGAGGTCGTCCGCAAGGGCGACCTGACCCTGCGCGGACCCCGCTACCTCGACAAGGAGTGATGGGTGGCTGACCTCTATCCCGAGCCCATGCAGGCCGGCCAGAAGATGCTGGACACCCGCCTTGGGCCAGTCGACGAGGAGCGCCAGACGTTCCTCCGCAAGGCAGCGTTCATCGACCAAGCGCGGCTCGCCCGTTACGCCACCGCCGAGACGTACTACGACGGGCTCCAGACCACGTACCTGACCGACCGAGCGAAGACCTACCTCGAAGCGAACGGCATCGCGTATCAGGAGAACTTCTGCGAGGTCATCGTCGACGCCATGGTCGAGCGCCTCTCGGTGGTGGGCGTGCGCTCCGACAGCGAAGTGTTCGACGCGTGGGTCTGGACTGACTGGTGGGACCACAACGAGGGCGACGTCCTCCAGCTCACCGTCCACACCGAGGCCGCGAAGAAGGGCGACGCCTTTGTCATCCTCGAATGGAGCGCGAAGCTCGGTCGTGTCTGCGCACACTTCAACCGCCCCGAGCTGATGAACCCGGTCTATCGTGAGGGCCGGCTCATGTACGTCGCGAAGGTGTGGGACAGCGAGGCCGAGAGCCCGACCAACCCGACCGGCATGGCCGTGCGCCGGATGAACCTGTACTACCCGGACCGAGTCGAGAAGTGGTTTGCCACCTCGTCAGGCGACAAGGCGGCGTGGGGCCGCTGGCTCGACGACACCGACACTGAGTGGCCGGTCGCATGGACGTACGAGGGCAAGCCGCTGGGCATCCCGGTCATCCACTTCGCGAACAAGGCCCGCGGCGACCACTTCGGCCGACCCGAGCACTTGGGCGCCATCCCGCAGCAGAACCGCCTGAACAAGGAACTGCTGGACCTCTCGATGGTCCTCGACCAGCTCGGCTTCCCGCAGCGGTACGCCATCGGCGTCGGTGACACGAGCGGGCTGAAGAACGCCCCGGGCGAGGTCTGGCGCACGGACTCCACTGACGGCACCTTCGGGCAGTTCGACGCCGCCAACCCGGCGGGTCCGCTGGCCGCCATCGAGGCGACCCTCGTACGCATGGGCACACGCTCGAACACGCCGGCTCATCGCTTCACCCTCACTGGCGGCTACCCGTCAGGCGAGGCGTTGAAGGTCGCTGAGGCCGGGCTGACCGCCAAGGCGCGCAATCGGCACACCGTATGGGGAGGTGGCCCGTGGGCCGCTACGTTCCGCATGGCCGCCGCGCTGACCATCGTGTACGGCGCCGGCTCTGGCGCGGGGCTGACGATTGGGCTCGACGAGCTGATGCGTCTGTCCATCAACCCGACGTGGGCGGACCCGGAGTCGCGCAACGAGAAGGAACATCTGGAGACGCTGGGCCTGATGCACGGGCTCGGGGTCTCGAAGCAGACGCTCCTCACGATGATGCCGGGCATTGACGCCACGCAGGAGATGAAACTGCGTGAGCGGGAGGAGGACGCGATGGCCGAGCGTCAGGGCCGGGTGATGGACGCCGGCCTGCCGCCACCGAGCATCGCCGGAGGAGTCGGTGGCCCGGAGAGGTAGGGCCAAGCGCGGCCTGACCCTGCGCTGGCACAAGGGAGACCGGACCGAGTTCGTGCCGTTCAACCGCGACGCCGTAGTGGTATGGCGCGACCGCTTCGGCAGCGTTCGATGCGCTGGCTGGGGACCGCTCGTCGACCCCGACAGTGAGGCGTTCAACGTGGCCGTCCGCTACGTCATCGTGTCGCTGGGCCTGAACCCCATCATCGAGCCGAGCGCCGACGAGCGCCTCGATGGCTGACCTCTACCAGCTCGTCGACGAGCAGCGGTCGTACCTGTCCTCGCTGGACCGCGTCACAGCCAGCCAGATGCACGCTGCGTACTCGAAGGTGCTTGACCAAGCCCGCATCGACTACAAGGGCTTCACGGCTCGTCTGGAGACGTGGCAGCAGGCGCACCCGTCGATGGACCCGCGCGGTGCCTCGCCGCCCCGCCACTGGGTCTTCCAGCAAGCGCGCTACCAAGACCTCGTCACGCAGCTCGAAACGAACCTCACCTACTACGCCAAGGTGAGCGCGCTCTCCATCACCGAGGCGCAGCGCGCCGCCATGGGCAAGGCGCAGGGCGACATGACCGAGGTCATCCGGGCCTCGATGGGTGGCGACGAGAAGGCCGCCGGCCATATCTCGATGGCCGTCCTGCCAGAGGACGCCATCGAGGCGGTCGTGGGCTTCACGAGCGACGGGACACCGCTGAACACCCTTCTGCGTGAACGGTCCAACCGAACGTGGCAGGACGCCAGCTCGACCATCGTCAACGGAGTCGCGCTCGGGCAGGGTCCGGTGGAGGTGGCGAAGCGCCTCGACACGCAGCTCACCACGCTCCACTGGCAGAACCTCCGGCTCGCCCGAACTGAGTCCATGCGGGCCTACCGCGAGGCGCAGCGGGTGAACATGCTCCAGAACTCCGAGGTCATCGCCGGCTGGCGCTGGTCGAGCGCCGCTGACGCCCGGAGCTGCCCCATCTGCCTCGGCCAGCACGGCAAGGTCTTCCCGCTGAAGCACGTGGCGCCCGGCGACGTCCCGCCCGACCTCGCTCACCACAAGGGCTTGGGCGACATCCTGTCCAAGCCGCCCCACACCCACGCTCGCGTGGACCTCGACATCGAGGCCACGGTGCGCTGAACGATGGTTCGTGAGGGGTATTGGCGGGAATATCGGGCAAGGAACCGGGAGCGCATCCGGGCACAGGAGCGAGCCCGGCGCACGCCCGAGAGCAGGAAGCGCCGGCATGTCGCCGAGGTGGCCCGACGGAAGCGGCTAAGGAACGACGCGCCGGACGGGCTGATGGCGCTGCCGCTCGGCGGGCACGAGCTGATAGAGCGGGCCATGGCGATGACCAAGCCCCCGGCGCCCGGCGGCGCCTTGCGCTGGTCGGGCGAGCTGGACTACGAGGACCGGGTCATGGCAGCGGTCGAGGCCATGCTGGCCGGCACCGACCCAGCAGAGGCGATGCGAGCGGTGGGCAGCGAAGCCATCGCATGGGCCAAGGGCACGGTTCAGGCCACGGACCTGTTCTGGAGCGGGTTGACAGACGTGGCGCAGTAGTGAGACAGTAGCCCAGCAAGGGAAGGCAGACCAGCGGGCGAGGCGCAGCGCAGTTCGGATAATCGCTGGCTCGCCGTGAGGCATTGGGGACGCCCACGGCCCCTTGCGTAGAAGGGAGCAACGGGATGGGATACATCGAGGCACTCGAAGCCGCCGGGGCCGTCGTCCACAGCGACGCAAGCTTCGGGTCGTATCAAGGCGACTGGCTCGCGTTCGTCACGTACAAGGACCAGACTGGACTCGTGCGGGGGGGATACGGCTCATGCTCGGGCTGTGACTCGTTCGCGGCTGAGTTCGACGACTCTGAGGGGTGCGACGAACACCGATGGCATGAGCAGCCCGAGACGTGCGAGCCGTGCGCCGTCGCTAGAGTCGAGAGCAAGAGCAAGCTCGCTGCGTTCGGGGAGAGATACTTGGACAGCATCGAAGCGCCCGACGAAGTCATCGCCGAGTTCGTGGAGCAGAGCGCGTGGGACATGAATGCTCCGGAAGTCGTGGCATGGGTCAAGGCGCTGACGCCGCCATGACCTTCACCTACTACATCAAGCAGCACCCCGGCCCGAGCGCCGCCGCGGCCGTTCTCCGCGTCCGGGGCACCGAAGGCTGGTACCTCGACCGCTCGACCGGCGAGTGGGTCGCCGCGCCGTGGGTCCGCACCGAGGTCGACTGGGGCAACGAGACGTTCCTCGTGTCGCCCGAGCAGGCCGCCGTCGCCGCGAAGAAGTGGGGCCACGCTCTCGCGTAGAACCTAGTTGACATGGTGGCGCGCCCGTGGGACACTTACGCCATGGCACGGAAGAACCACTCCTGCACCAAGACCGAGGCGAGGGAGCACCGCATCGCGCGATTGGCGAACCGCGAGGAGGTCATCGCCCACGCCGGGCGCTCGCCCGAGCGGCTGATGACCGGGCACGCGCTCTGCGGCGGCTGCTTCAAGCCGGTCTCCGTGTGCAGGATGGGTCGCTACCACCACGTCTCAGCGAAGGGAGAAACGGGATGAACAAGGCAGATGTTCCCAATCGCCGGGGCGTCTACTACGGCCGGAGGTGCCAATGCGTCGCCGACCACAACCTCGACGGCAACCCTGCCCGCTGCCTGAACCCCGTCATGGGCAAGGACCGCAAGTGCGCCAACTGCAAGGTCGCATACTGGAAGGGAAGCGCGCGATGACCGCCCGGGGCCGCGCCGGCAACGGAAACGTCACCATGACGATGACTGACCGCCTGTTCACGGTCGACGCCAACGACGCCGCCGCACGGTCGATGCGTGCGCAGGGCTTCCTGTTGCGTGCGCAGGCCGTCGTCGCCATGGCGACGACCATGGGCTGGGACACCAGCGAGGCCGAGGTGCTCATCAACCGGGGCAAGCGCGGCGTCGCCAACGCGGGCTTCGTCGTCACGCTCTGGAGGGCCGCCAAGTGAGGTTCGACGACGTCGACTACTCCAGCCTGCCGAACCATATGCAGGAGGGCGCCAGCGACTACGTTTCCAAGGGCTCTCTGCCCGGCGGCTTCTTGATGGCGGTGCTGTCCAACGACCTCGTCGGTGCCTTCGGGCAGGCGGACATCATCAACACTCACGCGATGCGCGATTGGGCGGCGTGGCTCCACAACGAGGCGCCCAGTGAGTGCTGGGGTTCACGTGAGAAGGTCTACGCGTGGGGCGTCGCGCGAAGGGCGGAAGCGGAGGTCGTTCCCCATGGATAACTGCCCGGCGTGCGGCGACCCAATCGACTACTGCCAAGGCCACGGCGAGATTGGCGACCCAGCCGGGTTCGCCCGGCTGGAAGCCCACGACGACGGCGACCACTCGGACTGCCATCCCGACGGGTGCGAGGCGCTCACCGAGCGCACGCGGTCGCATTGGCAGCGGTCCATGGCGTCGTACTAGCCCTGATATCCTCGCCACCATGGCGAGAGGGGTCATCACCGTCACCGTCGGGTCGCGCATCCGGCCAAGGGGCATCTTGCTCCTCGCCCGAGTCGCGGCCCGTCTTGGCGCCCTGCGCGTGGCGGCGTGGGCCACCCGCCGCATCCGGGTCGAGGTCAACTTCGACGGCGGGCCGTGGCAGCAGTCCGGCGTTCAGGTCTACCTGACCGTCGACGGTCAGCGCCACCATGGCTGAGGCGGTCGCCGCCCGAGTCCCGGTCGTCGACTACATGCACACGCACCCGAACTGCCGGTGCGTGATGGTCCCGGTCGCGAAGTCGTGGACGGAGCTTGGCTACCCTGAGATTGACGCGGCCATCGCCTCGGGCGAGCTGGATGGGCCTGCCAAGACTCAGAGCGGCGAGGACGTCCTGCGAGGCATGTCGGTCCGCCAGCAACAGCGCACCCTCGGTCGAGGTCGCTGGGGCGCGTGGCGCGGCTCGACTGTTCCGGGCGCACCGGAGGGCGTCGGGCTCCCGCTGAGCAGGTTCTACGTGGACCGCTACAACGAGGAGTGGGGCTGGATGCTCCAGCTCCGCAACTTCGAGTCGACCATGACCGAGCTGGCGCAGGAGACCTCGCCAGAGGTCGCTGAAGCCGTCAGGACGTGGCGCTACCCGCCCAAGCAGCTCGTACGCCAGTACCGCTCGGAGATGCCCCTGCCGGCGCTCCCGCCGGCCGTTGCGGAGACCGTCCGAGAGGAGACACTGGCGCAAGAGGCGAGCTGGCGTAGGGCGCTGGCCGCAAGCGTCCTCGAAGACCTTGAACCGGACGTCGTCGTCGTTGCGACCGACGACCCGCGCGTCGAGCAGGACGTGGTCGCCCTCAACGCCAACATCGCGCGCATCCTCGACCCGGTCAAGACCGAGGTGCGCATCCGCGTCCCCGAGGTCGTGCTCGGTCGCATCATTGAGAGCGGTCGAGTCAAGAGCCAGTTCGAGACCGGGCGCAGCAACGGGATGAACGACACGGGTATCCGGGGCAGCACCGAGTCCATCCGGTTTGGCTACGAGACGGGGTCCACGGAGGACGCGACAGGTCGCCTGACGGTAGACCGGACGCCACCTGAGCAGCGTCCGGTCTACGGCTACATCGGCGACGTGTGGGAGGACGGGGCGACAGACCACTACGGCAACGTGGTCATCCGCCTGCGTGACACCGTGGACGCACGAACCACCGTGACCGGCGTCGACTCGCTCATCTTCGGGACACGCACCGAATACTCGCAGGCCGCCGCTGTGCCGTACGTCGAACCGACAATCGCCATGATGCCGACCCTGCGCGGTGCCGCCGACGTCCTCGACTCCAGAAACCTCGAAGACCTCGGGCTCGGCGAATACATCGAGGCGCAGATACACGGACAGGTCGCGCTCGCTGACATCGCCGAGGTGGTATTCACGCAAGGTCCGAACACCGCCAACTTTGGGACGACTGCGAGGATTGTTCGCGAGGGCCTGCGGCGTCGTCTCGCCGAGGCGGGCATCCCCTCGCGAGAGGTGCTGACGTGGGACGAAGACCGCGAGGCCGGCAAGCCCATCGACCCGAGGCCGGCGGTCGTCAAGGCCGCCGTGCGTCCGCCTATCGTTTCACGTGAAACGCGGACCCCGGTGCGTCCGCGTTTCGCCAAGCTCGTCCCTACGTACAAGCCTGATGTGATGCTCGGCCCGCTGGAATGGGTCGACCCCGGCGAGAAGCCCAACGAGCGGATGCCCGAGGACATCGCCTCGTGGCCGAACGAGCAGGCGATAGAGTGGTTCGACGCGAAGCGCAAGCTCGTGCAGGCATGGACGAACGCCATCCAGACCGGGCTCTCCATGGGGCTCATCACCAAGGAAGACGCGGTCGAACGGGGCTGGGACTACCCGAGCGGGCGCATCGACAGCATCGGCCCGCTGCCGGCCACGCTCTACCACGCCACCACGGCGGTCAGCGCCATCATGGCGACGGGCCTGAAGACGCGCGACGAGCTGTCCGGCGTCACGGCCCTCGGCGGCGGCCCGACCGACACCATCTCGTTCACGACCGACAGGGCCATCGCGGTGCGCATCGCCGAAGTGTTCATCGAGGCGCACGATGTCCTGACCGGCGCGCTGACGTTCGAGACGCTGGTCGAGCGGGCCGAGGCCGGCGGGTTCCTGAACGAGTGGATTGGCAGCGTGGTCGGTGGGCGAGACCTGCCAGTGGGGCCGGAGGGTGACGCCCGGCGGGCGACGTTCTACCGATTGTTCCGCGACCGGCTGAAGTACGAGCGCGCATCCTTCCCCCTGCCGGCGAACGAGCTGCCGGCGGGGTCCATCCCTGACGCTGACGCGGCGTCGGTCGGTGGCGACGGCGTGGTGCGCTACTACGCATGGGACCGGCCGATGACCGAGGACGAGTACCTCGAAGACCTGTTCGACGCGTGGCGCGGCCCGTACAACACGTGGCAGGAGGTCAAGGGTGGGCCGATGGACCCGCTGTTCTTCAGCCCGGACATCGAAGCCCTGAAGCGCATGGACGTGTCGCAGGTCGGCGTGGTCGAGGGGACGCCCGTGCCGGGTGCGGTCGGCGTGCAGGTCAGCAGCCTCGGCGAGTGGCGCACGTGGGCCGGCGCTGCCGTCACCGTCCAGCAGATGGTCATGCAGGGGCCGGCGGTGGCCGTGGAGGAGGCAGTCAGGTCGGAGGAGGAACAGCCCGAGGCAGGTCCACCGGCCGACTACGTGCCGGCGCCCATCGGCCTGCGCTTGGACCGCCCCAAAGACCCGCAGCGTGCCCGGGTGTTCGACACGGCGCTCGTCGCCCGCGAGGCCATCGCCAAGGCGCTCGGCATCAACCCGTCCGAGTCGCGCTGGTCGGGCGACGTCATCATCGAGAGCAACTCGTATCCACGTGGCGGGTACTTCAACTGGGAGGGCTCGCTCGCCATCCGCGATGCGACCGAGCAGTCCATCGCCCGGCGCATCGGGCTGGTCGTCCACGAGATGCTCCATGCCGCGTCGGCCGGCTCGCACCCTGCCGCCTACCGCGTGTGGCCGGGCTGGGAGGAAGGCGTCGCCGAGGGGCTGACGCAGATACTCGTCGGCGAGGTCGCTACGACCATGGGCTACGACGCCGCGTCGGTCAACGAGACCCGCGGCATCGAGGGGTACGCGGAGTACACCGGCCCGCTGGAGACCATCCGCGGGCTCCTCGGGATGACGCCCGAGGCGTTCTACGTGGGCCTCATCCGCACGCCCATCATGGACCGCCCCAAGCAGGTCAAGGACTGGGCCTACGACAAGCTCACCACACCGAATGACTGGCGGCGCGTGTGGGCCGCCGTGCGGGCGCTGGACACCGCCAACCCCATCGCCAGCGAGGAGTACCGGGCTCCCGAGCGCATGGGCCGCCGCGGTCGACTGCGCGACCTGTCTGACGTGGTCGAGGAGCTGCGCCTGCTCGTCGACATGCCGGCCCCGAGCTTCTACGGCCCGATGCTGAACCTGCCCGGGCGCGACGTCGCCAACCGCCTTCAGGAGTACCTGAACGCCTACCAAGAGACCCGGCAAGCGTTGACCCCGGAGGAGCGCGAGGCGACGCGCGAACAGAACAACCGGCTGCTGCGCCAGCTCGGCGGGGTGGGCGCGTCCGGCACCGTCTCAGTCGATGGGTTCGGGTTCGGCGTGGCGCCCGCTGACACGCGCTCGCTCAACGAGGTGGCCCGCAGCGCCTACCAGCAGGCCGTGGTGGCCGAACCCGGCATCACGGCTGACGTGGTCGAGATTGGCGCGGCGCTGGGGCTGGACCCGGACTACGAAGGCAGGGTGCTCGACAACCGCCTGAAGTCGGAGTTGAGTCTGCGCAGGAAGATTGGCAACGACGCCGCGGCCGAGGCCGTGACGTTCGAGCAGGCGGCGGCCAATCTGAAGGACACGGTCCGATACACCTATGTCGTCGAGGTCGAGGGCTACGCGGCCTCGTATCGAGCGACCGAGGCGGCGTTCCTCGCCCGGGGCTACACCCTTCTGCGCACCAAGAACTTCTGGCATCCCGAGCCGCGCCAGTATCAGGGGCTCAACTCGGTCTTCATCAGCCCGACCGGGATGCCCGTCGAGGTCCAGTTCCACACCGCCGACAGCCTGCGGGCGAAGAACCTCAACCACGAGCTGAAGGACGAGTTCGAGCTGGCGACCACGACCGAGGAGCGCCGGGAGGAGCTGC
>Ga0163149_10004826_pt1 | contig 14466 bp, 8 predicted proteins | sample OliLakLV19MP5G1_FD_148604 | JGI IMG/M metagenome (GOLD analysis project Ga0163149, IMG submission 148604) | Freshwater microbial mat bacterial communities from Lake Vanda, McMurdo Dry Valleys, Antarctica - Oligotrophic Lake LV.19.MP5.G1 | ecosystem: Environmental > Aquatic > Freshwater > Lake >...
GTAGAAAAAGAAGACAAATTAGATTTAAATTTATCACCACCTCATTTTCTTGCATCTATTGGCAACAGTGAAACGCGAGACATTTTTGCTTTCGACACTCAAGACGATGATGACAGTGTGTCAATCTCTTCTGATCAGGATTTTAGTGACTTAGACGATTGCATCGATCAGTCATGTGGAACCGAAACACATTCTGTTGCTAATCTTGTCCGAGGCCGTCAACCCAAACGACAGAAGACAGAGGACTTGTGCCCAATAGCGTTTGTTCGTTTCAATGAATCACTAGGCAAAGCAAAGCCAGTGGCTGTCAAAGCGCTACTAGATAGCAGTGCTTCTGATGCAACAGTGAACGAAAAGTTTGCTAAGAAACTACGAGTGAAAGACACTCACGGTTCCAACACAGCGTGGACTGCACCTGCAGGAGATGTGAAAACTAGCCAGAAGGTTAGGGCTCAGTTTGCTGTGCCGGAGCTGCACGATGACCGCTTGACAGAGTGGAACATGCACGTCACTAAGTCTTTAGGACCCTGTGACATGATCATCGGCAGAGACATTCTAAAATTCCTAAAAATCGATTTAAGGTTCTCAGATGAGATCATCAAATGGGATGGCGCAGAAATGCCCTTTAAAGACGGAGACGCCTCTACAAAAGAAGCGTGCTACGTAGCGGACAGCGATCCAGTAGAAGATGCTGTACATAGAGTCAAGCGCATTCTTGACGCTGAACATGACAAAGCCGACATTGAAAAGATCTGTGAAGAACAAGCTGAGCTAGACAAGCAACAGCGTGAACAACTAGCAGTGTTGCTTCGCAAGTGCAAAGCGCTGTTCGATGGACAGTTAGGACGCTGGCATGGTCAAGAAGTCAAACTTGAACTTCAAGAAGGAGCTAAGCCTTACCATGCTCGTGCCTACAATGTGCCACGATGCCATGTGCAGACATTGAAAGCCGAGGTGGAACGCCTCGTCAACATCGGTGTTCCAAAGAAGGTGAACCGCTCAGAATGGGCTGCACCTGCCTTTGTCATTCCTAAGAAGGATGGATCAGTAAGATTCATCTCAGACTTTTGAGAACTGAACAAAAGGACATTGAGGAAACCACATCCTGTTCCAAACATTCAGGACATGCTGCTGAACCTAGAAGGGTTTCAATGGGCAACTAGTCTAGATTTGAACATGGGACATTGCCACATCAGATTGGACCCAACTTCAAAGCAGCTATGTGCCATTGCACTACCTTCCGGCAAGTGCGAGTGCCAGGCAATCCCGATGGGATTGTGCAACAGCATTGACATTTTCCAAGAGAAGATGAGTGAGCTAATGGATAGACTGGCATTTGTCCGGACTCACATTGATGACCTTCTATGTCTGACAAAAGGTGCATTCAGTGATCATCTCGAAAAGACAGAACTTGTTCTACAGAGGCTGCAGAAAGCAGGACTTAAGGTCAACGTTGCGAAATCATTCTTCGCACGTTCTCAACTGGAACACTCAGGGTGCTGGATTACCCGCACAGGAATTAAGCCTGCATGTGACAAGGTGAAAGCGGTCTTAAAGATTGCTGAACCTAAGACTCGAAAAGAACTTCGATCTTTTATTGGCATGGCAAATCACCACAGAGACATGTGGGTCAGACGGTCCCATGTGCTGGCACCTTTGGCTGCACTGACGTCCAAAACAACTAAGTGGAAATGGGAACCACAACACCAGAAGGCATTCGCGATGGCCAAGCGGATCATTGCAAAGGAGACGCTATTAGCCTATCCTAATTTCAATAAGCCCTTTCAAATCCACACCGATGCCAGTCACTATCAATTAGGGGCTGTGGCATCACAGGAAGGAAAGCCGATAGCTTTCTATGGCCGCAAGTTAAACCCAGCGCAAACGCGGTGCACGACTGCGGAAAGAGAACTGCTGAGTGTAGCAGAGACTCTCAAGGAATGTCGGAACATGCTCCTTGGACAACAAATCGAAGTGTTCACTGATCACAAGAATCTGGTGTACAAAAATTTCAACACGGAGCGAGTCATGCGTTGGCGACTCCTCCCAGAAGAGTTCGGTCCTAAGCTGATGCATGTCAAGGGCGCCAACAACATTGTCGCTGATGCCCTCAGCAGACTCGAAATAGCAGAAGAAGAACTTTCTGCCGAAGCATTTGCAAATGAACTAGCGAAGGAGGAAGAAGATTTTCCAACAGAATGTCCTCTCTCCTATGAAGAAACAGCCTTCCGTCAAAAGAAAGACAGAGCGCTGCAAAACAAGTTCAGGACACAACCCAAACTGTGCATCAAGAAGCCGTGCGCTTTCTCAGATAGCACGCATGAGCTCATCACTAAGAATGACAAGATTTACGTTCCTAAGTCGTTGCAACACAAGTGTGCCGAATGGCATCACTTGACGTTGATGCATCCTGGTGAACAAAGACTTGAACTCACCATGGCACAGCACCACACATGGATTGGACTCAAACCCACATGTGTGCGTGTCTGCAAGAACTGCGAAAACTGCGCAGCAAGTGAGGAGCGTGACCAAAAGATAGGTCTGCTTCCACCTAAGCCCACTCCAGAAATCATTCCGTGGCACACACTGTGTGTTGACCTAGTAGGTCCATGCAAATTCGGAGACGAAAAGAAGCCCGAAACACACATTGAACTGCATTGCATGACAATGGCAGATCCTGCAACGGGATTCTTTGAAACAGTCGAGATCGGTCATAAGACCGCCGATGCAATGGCCAACTGGTTGGAAATCCACTGGCTTACCCGATGTCCATGGCCTGCAGAAACAACTGTGGACAAGGGAGGAGAATTCGCTAGAGAAGTCAGCGAGACTCTTCAAAACAAATGTGGCATTAAACGGAAGATTGTCACCAGTCGCAATCCGCAATCGAACTCCATGATTGAAAGATGTCACAAGACACTTCACAACATGATTTGCAGTGTGCAAATCAAGGATAAACGAGACCTAGATTCTCTTCTTGGTTTCAAAGGCGTTCTGGCGGCATGTTGGAAAGCTGCAGTGTGAATTCCACAGTGCACACTGCTGCACGCGCAACGCCTGCACATTTAGTGTTCGGCCATGACGCAATGTTGAATGCCACATTCCAAGCAGATTGGCAATTCATTCGAGAATGAAAGCAGAGGCTTATCATTCAAAACAACAAGTGTGAAAACGCTAAGCGAAAGCCACATGCGCACAACACAGGCGATGTGGCAGCAGTCAAAGCTGGCAAAGGACGCAAGCATGGCTCAAATCCACACTTGGATCCCATGAGGATTACACAAGCACATGACAACGGCACTGTCAAGCTTGTCAAGGTCGCCGATAACAACGGCGGAGCGGTCTCTAAGACCTGGAACATCCGGAATGTTGAACCGCGCATGGCCTGATCAACCATGTGCAATTGTCCGTGGCATCGCAAGACTGCGACCACGTGATTCAAAAGCTCTAGAGCGGCTACAAGTCTTAAGTTCCAAGCCTTCTACAAGCATGTCTCGCTTCACCTATTGACCGTTGTCATGGGGGAGAATGCAACACCCTAGTTTTCCTATGATTTGGCCACACATAGAGTTTCCTCATGCGGGACTCACAGGGTCGTGACTCATTCACAAAAGATGCAATTCTCAGCGTGTCGGACCAGTTGCTGCTAGCCCAACTCTTCACAAGCAATGAAGAAGGTCTCTAAGGATGGTGTCCAAGACCAAGCGCCTATGCAAGACAACGGCTGCATGTTTTGCCCTCCCAATGACGCCTAGAAGACATTTTGTTCTGGATGGAACAACACGAGCTGTGGTTGCAACGAAGTCATTCCCAAGTGGACAACATTCTGTGCAACTGGCACGTCGATTCTTCACGCAGAAGCATCGTTCATCTCAGCAGAGAGAGGACTGCGCCGAGGGATCTCAAGCCGAACCTCTCTCAAACATTGCATTCATTTTAGCTTCATTCTAAAGCTTGTAATTTTCATTTGCAAACAACTCAAAAGGCCTGTAGCTTTTAGCGCAGTGCACTGTTGGCTAATCTCAGCTGCCTCTGCCCAAAGGAACCTCACACACATGATGAAATGTTGCTCACTCATGGGGCAGTGTCCATTTTGCGTTTTTGTTGAGAACCAGATTTGTTTGGAAACAGACAAACAAACTGAAGAATGCCTTGAACAAAGACTTGGCAGCAAACTCAACACGACTTTCATGACAGACCTGTTTTGCTCTTGTTGTGGTGTTTTGGTTTGCACTGTGAATGAAGCATGGTCTGATTTGGCAAGTTTTCTCTGGTTTGCACTGCAAGCCCCCCCCCGGGGAGGCGGGAACCACTGCATCACAGGCATTTTGCCACCATTGCTGGAGGCCACCTGCTAGCAGAAATGCCAAATGAAACATTCATTGCATCTGTGTGCTGTCTGTCATGCTTTGCATGGCACATGCAATCCTTCTTGTCTTGCATGAGAAATCTGGCAGGAAGTTCTGTGGGATGACCTTTTGTGGAAACTCTCAAGAACATTCTGCACCTTGTCAGCAATTGCTTAGCATTTGCAGCCACAGAGCAGTGCCATTTTGACCACTAACTTTGTAGAAGAGGTTAGAGGTGCTTGGTGCAGCTCCTAGCTGGACCAACCAAACCTTCTTCAGGTTCATGAAAATCATGCTGAACAGCAAAGACTGGAGTGACTGACTTGTGGCAAATTGTTGGATTGTTCATGAGAATGACCCGTCAGTCATCATGGTTGCAGACTGTGAGCCCTCCTCATTGCTTGCAGTTCTGATCTGCACCAAGAGGCACACCCGCTGCAAAGATTGTTGCCTCCATTTTTGGGTTCAACATGTTGATTGCCACTCTTTTTGGCAGACAATCCTGCCAAGTTTGCAATCTGTTGAGATCAATTGACAATCATTGCCTGGGAACATGTGAGGCAGGTCACAGAGCACAAACTTGCACCTAACTCTGCATTTCTTAATGATGATCCCATCACAAGAATGTTTGTGTTGGAAGTGTTGGCACATGCCAAGAGTGGCTGGGTCTGTTGACCTGATGGGGCAGTCAATCATGTGCATCCTTTGTCTTTGAGAACTCTGTGCCAATTGATTCCACATTGTTGGGGCACGTGGGCCTCCTAGAAGAGGGCATTTGAAAGATCTGGAAAAGTGCACTCAATTCTGCATTGCTTGTTGGCTTCATGCATGTTGCTTCTGACCTTCAAGCTGGGTTCAACCGACCCCAGACTCAACGTTTTGAGCCCATTCTTGTTGACCTTTTTTTGGCCCTCCAACTGAAGCTGAAGTCATTGATGTGGCTCCTGCAAAGCTTGTCACAGAGAACACCCAAATCATCAAAATCGAAATTCTTGATGAAGAATCCTTTTTTCCGAAGATGCAGATGCTTTTGTGATGCATGTCATTGTTAAAAAGCTGGAATTGTGGTAGGAGAGACAGAAAAGGACACAAGAAGATCATGTGCAATGTTGAGAAACACTGTTGTGATGTTTTGTGTGTTGACATCAAAGTGAAATCATTTGATGCTGAGAAAGCTCGCAATGTGGTGGGTCCATGTTGTCCCGACCTCAACTGAAAAGATGTTCTGACTGTTTGGACACACATTGTCCTCGCATGAAAACACGTTCCTGTGTTGTCCAATGAACAGTGATTGCTGCTCTGTGACGATGTTTGACAAACAAAATTGTTGTCCCCAAATGAACAGCTTTCCGTTGAGAACGATTTGCAGACGGTTTGCAGAGACAAGTTCTCTGGGCTCTCATCATTTTTCGTTCTGGTGGGTTGACATGCTCGTTTTTTGGTGACAGGTCATTGTTTGTCAGACAAGGGCTGCCAGGGCAGGACTGGTTTGAGAGAGGATCCAGTCTTGGGTGTGACATCACATTGACCCTCAAAAGGGGTGACAAGCCAGTGAAAGAAAAAGAAACAATTAAGCCTCAACCTAGAGTGAAATAAATAATTAGTGCACCTACTGCAACCTAGCAACCTGACTTGCCAGGACCATCTCAGGGGTCTCACACTGCTGAAGTCTACTAAAAAAAAAAAAGAAGCAGGTTGAATCCCGACGAAAGAAGACGAAGAAAGATCCAGAAAGCGGACCCTTAAAGGTGTCAACCAGAAAGAATGATTCCTCTCACGGCCATCTCATTTTTTAGTACCGGCTGCAAAATTACTCCACAAGGTCTTTATCTGATTGCGATGGCATCTGTAGACGCACGCACAGCGGCACTCGAACAATAAACGTCTTATCCAGTCGCTCTCGTAAATAAAAGGAGGTACTCTCACTGCAACAGTACGAAGTAGTAATTATTGTTGGATGCATAATTTTTAAGTTTACCATCCAATGCTTTGTGGACCGGTCCGGGTACAATTGTACTGTACTAGCACCGATAGTCAGTGCTAGCTAGCTATTAGGATTGGTAGTTGATGCTTCTGCCCCCCCCCGGCCCCGGTATTCTCACAAATTCATTATTTTGACGTGATACATTCACTTACCATCGGAACCGCAAAAGTCTCTCAACCAACAAAAATGAAGGTAAGAAAGGCGTCGCAATGGTACCACTACCCTGCTTGGCTGTCATTGGAGGCTGTCGTGAGTGGTCCGTCCCGACTAACCATGGGTTCTGTAAATCTTTCCCTTTCAACAGCTCTCTTTCGCTGCTCTACTTTATTCTCTTTTCATCGGCTCCGCCATTGCCGGCCCTGTTTGTGTCTCCGTTGGTTCCAACAAACTTGGATTCTTTGATCCCTTTGTTTACACAGGAACGATCGCGCAGTGGTACGACCACGACGGTCAGGCCAATACCGACGCTGGAATCGAAGACGGAAACCACAACGATATGTCGTAAGTAATGAATATATCTTTTCTTCCGTCGTCTTGCTTCTTCGACTCACCAGCTCCTGTTGCGTTGTGTTGCGTTCTTGTTTTTGGTTTTTTTCAGAATCGCTGCAGTTGATGTCAATGGCGGCGGCACCAGCATTGCTTATGTTTTGGACGAAGCAAACGCCGCTAGTCCTAATGACCCTGCCCAATCTTCTACAGTCTACATGTCGTGTACAGGAAGTTGCGGATCTTTTCCAGCTGCTGGTTGGGTTGCCGTAACTGATGACGCTAGCGGCCATTCTTCCCAGGACTTAATCACCATCCTCCCAGGCCCTCCCGCTAAAATCAAATACTTCCAGAGGTGGGGTACGGCGTACACGGACGGAGGTGCTACTGAACCAATGACCGGCCAGTTCGAAGTCTGCTTCGAAGTGTTTAATGATGCCTGGGTCAATAAGGATGGCATGTACGTCCACAACGGCGACGGTTCAGCGAGGACACGGGTTCAAGACTTGCCCGCCGTTGGCGCTACTACCACCTATAAGGTTTGCTTTGCACACGGCGAAACAACATGCGAAAATCCAGACCGTAAGTGTTCGTGCTCTAACTGACCCTCGCCCACTTTTGTTTTGACTAACAAGCACCACAACCTTTCTTGTGCTTGCCATTAGCTCGCGACGGCGGTTCCGTGGCGGGTGATCCCCATTTCGGTATGTACACGTCGCTTGCCTGACCGACACAGAACGACTTCGCCCATGATAGTTTGTGACTAACAACCTGTCTTTCTATTAAAGAGCTTTGGAACGGAAAGTTTTACGGTACGTTTTTGCTAAACCTAGCTTTTCAGTGTTGTTTCTCTCATGCTCGTCAACTCACTTTGCTTCCTTGCTCATGTAGACTTCATGGGAGCTTGTGACCTCATCCTTATCCAGGCAGCTAACTTTGCTTCCAACCAAGATTTGCAGATCAATATCCGTACCACTATTCGCTATGATGTAAGTTCGCTGGAACCTTCCATGTTCTACCACTTGACCGAGATGTTCTCATTTGTTGTCTCCTTAACATTGTCTTTTGCACCACACTGCAGTACTCCTACCTTGAGAATGCTGCTGTGAAGTTTGGTGAGGATGTGTTTGTGGTCTCAAGCTTTGGTGGATACTCTTTGAATGGTGTCTCCAATGCCGAATTGCCCAACACCGTTGGGGGCTTCACTGTTGTCCACACAAAGGTGTCCGAGAAGGTCCACATTTTCGAGATTCAGTTGGCTGAAGATGAGAAGATTGTTCTCAAGACTTTCAAGGACATGGTTGCTGTGAACCTGGATCAAGTGCATGCTCACCGCCTCCATGCAAGCAAGGGCATGTTGGGCAACTACAACACCAGCCAGATGCTTGCTCGCAATGGCACCGTTGTGATTGATAATCCCAATGACTTTGCTGCTGACTGGCAGGTGAAAGAAGGAGAGGAGATGCTGTTCCAGAGTACCCGCGCTCCTCAGCACCCATCCCAATGTGAACTCCCGGAGGCCAGCACGACCAAACGCCGCCTTGGAGAAACCATTGCGCTCAGCACTGCTGAACAGGCATGCGCTGATTGGGATGTTCATTTCCGTGCCAGTTGTGTCCATGACGTCATGGCTACTGGAGATCTTGATCTTGCTGCCGCTGGTGCATTTAAAATTACCAACATTCGTTTATCCCTTTTGTGGTGTTAGTGAATAATGAAGAGAATCTAGGGGGGCAATCTGTGACTTTTTGGTTGCTTTCCATTTGATAGCTAAGAGCTGAATCCGTTTGTAAACTGAATTAAACATTCGTCGTCAACATTTTGGACACAAATGTGCTAACAGCTAATCAAAAGACATCCAATTCTACTTTAGAGCATTGAAGGCGAGAGCAAGAATGGTAGAGGACTGCTATCAATATAAAATTTGTCAAAACTTTATTTTATGGATTTCTTGGGAAGGAATGTGCAAAAATGTAGTATATTGGATAAATCATAGAAAGGAACAGCACATTGCGTAGCGCTATATGCCAATACTGGTTTGAGGCCGCCTCGTTTCAAGTGATCGCGCACAGTGCATTGGTGGTCCTCCGGCAAAAGTACCACCCGTCAGTGCAATATCGTCATCTTTGTCCTCGAAGGAGGCCCCAAGACCAAGTGTGGTTTCTGTTCCACTGTTGCCTCTTCCTTCTTTCAGCACAGACAGGGGTTGTTGCGCTGAACTTTTCGATTCTGTGGTAGACTTTGCTTGCTCCAAGGGTTGCCGCAAATGCTCTGGGGTGGATTTCTGTGTCACGCTCGAGGCTGCGTTGAAAGTCCCGCCTGGCACATTTTCTAACTGATCGCTGTTGGATATGTGCGTCGCATCACGCGGGCTCTTCGATTCCTCTGTAGTGCAGGACTCGGATCCATAGTCCGCATCCATGCCCTCTTCTTCTGGTTCATACATGGCCTGTCGGGGCATCCTAATGTCTGTCTCGAAATCGTCAAACCTTTGCGATGTGTTAAGATTAATGATATCGTCCACGTCAATGTCCACGTCCACGTCAACTTCGACATCAAGACTTGCTCTGTACTTATGTGTATCACGGACGTCGACTTCAACGTCAAGACTTGATCTGTATCTATCTGTATTACGGCTCGCCCGACTCAGTTCCAGATCAGTGCCGTCATTCTCTCCGTCTTCGTTTACTACGGAAGGTATTCTTTCGTCTTCCAGTTCGCTTCTCAAGAGAGCTGAAGCAACTCTGTCGCATCGTCGTGGCGGACTCGGATATGTTTGGGAATCTTGTTTTGCTCGTCCTCCGAAGAGATTTCGGTGGCTGTTGTTGTCCAACTCGCCAGAAGTATCGAGGTTCCTGCTGGAGAGTTTAATTCTACTGGAGTATTGTTGAATAGCGTTTCCAACGACAGTCCTGATACACTCTTCGTTCCCCGCATTGGGATGAAAGTGAACAGAATATATCAGGTTGCCAAATATGAGCGTCACCACCACAAAATCATTCATCCTAAAATAGAGATCGCGGAAATCAATCCGTGATATGAGCAAAATCATAACAGGATTGGAAATAAGCTCAAAGCAAGTCTCAGCTTACCATATGACGACGCTGCGGACAAAGAAACTCGTTTGACTGTCCGTACCCAATATGACTAGAATGGGCACACCCACAACAAAAATTTGAAGATTCTTGGAAACATCAAGGGAGGGGAACAAAAAGCGTGAGCCACAATTACTCTTGCTTGGAAAACAACGTATCGTAATGCCGGAATGACGTACCGAAACCATGGCGATGGAAACGTATTTTCCTTCACTGAATTTGGTGGGAATTTCTCTGGCCACATAGCATAGGTAGCACGCCACGCCGGTCAAGATGACATGAAAGAAAGCAATGAGACCCGCAAATGCCCCCCAATGATCCGAGGTACACCGTCCCTCCGATTCGAGGGGCTCGCCCAGTTGTGTCATACTACTAATCGTCCTTTGCCATTCCAAAGGATCCACGGTGGTCCAAACCAACAAAATGGCCACATCCACAACCAAGACTGCTCCAATTACAATCATTGTTTCTTGCATGGAAACAGTGTTCCTTCTCATGTCCATGGCCGATTTAAAAATGATATAAACTCTGCGAATTTTGGCAAACAGAGTTCCAAAGGTAATACAAAATCCCACCGAATAGAGCCATGGTATGGCCATGCAAGCATGAACGGGCCCTTCCCCTTCATCTTCTTCCGCCAAGACGATGATTGTGGAGGAACTAATCAAACATCCCAGTAGTACCAAATTGAGAAAGAATGGTTGACTGACTCGAACTTGCGTACTCTTTCGTTTCCAAATCAACCATGCTCCACACACCAAAATAGTGACACAATTGATCCCAAACATGCCATAGGCTAAAACCTTGAGAACCATGGGAATCATGTTGGTATCCTCCGGTACTTCAAGGGAACAATCGTCTCCGGTCCATTTGGTCGATTCACAGACACACACGCCTCGGGCATCGGATTGTCCATGATTGGGATCGCATTTTAATTCGCAGGCCTCTCCGGCGGTTCCAATGGGACAGAGCGCCTTTTGGAAATACTTGAAATACAATTCATCCAAGGTGGCATTGGTGACTGCCGCAAAGATCCATCGATTCATCAAAATCGTGACGATTGGATCCAAATCAAAAGACATGGGCCAGGCAATGTACTGCGTATTGACGTTTTCCCGCGTAACTTCCATGCTGGGATCCCACGCCGAGCGATACCGCAATTGCAATTCGTCCGACGCATAGAGGACGCACTGTTCCATTTTGAGTTTTTCCAAACAGTACTCTTCTGTAGAACACATGAGATAAGTACAACCGGGATATTTTTCCTTGACGACTCCCGAATAAAAGGTTCCGTCTTTCAAACACACCATGGCGCCGGCTTCTTCGGCTTCGGTTAACGTTGTAAAATCCGGGGTGGACGTGTTTTTCTTGTCCATGTATTTCATGGTCGATATGGTCGATCGCAACCACGCCGGAGACAAGTCCACGCGCAAGGCCCGATCCGGTGTGGCGTAATAATTGCCCACAATCATGTCGAGGGTCCCGCACAGTGCGGCATGACTCGCAGGATGGTCCTTGGTGTTGTTCACGACGACCGTGGCACAATCCTGGGCGACCAAATCAAAGGCGGGGCCATATTGCGGCGGTGCGACACTGAGCTGAAAGGTCAGTGTGACATTATCGGCGGCGGCAAATACCTGCAAGCGTTCCAGCAAATCGGCTTGAAAGCCGCCGTACAACACACTTCCATCGTCTTGTTCTTCGACCGTCGCAAAGGGAGGAGCGTGCAAGACAGCGGCACGGAGAGTTATCTCGAGAGGAAAGCGCGATTGTGGTGGTTGTACTTCTATTGGAAGTTCGAGTGCTCGACCAAAAACGAGTAGGTAGCTTAACAACAACAACACGAAGAGCAGCGGCGCTCGTAGCGCTGGTGGCCACAGCAACGGCATTCTCTACTACAGTCGCTAGTAGAGTACTGTAAGTATAGTATTTGTGCGGGATAATGGATAATAGTTCCCTCCTCTGCAGTGGTGAGAAGTAAAGGGTTCGGCCTCCTGTCCGCCCTTGCAGCTTACGTGTAAAGTGGGTGCTTTGATATACTACTGTAGCTCAACTCCCAGTCTACTTTACTACTTTACTACTAGCTACTGTAGAGTCGACCTTCAGCAACAAGCCGCAGATCTGATACGGTGGGGGACGAAGACTTCTTGTAGAGTTGATACAGTATTGTCTGTAGTGACTATTGGCCTTGACCACGTTGCCTTGTGTGAGCCTAATCACTACTTACTTCGGGTTATTCTACAGATGTACTGTTATTATCACTACTACTAGCTAGCTAGCTCTTCTACTGGGCTAAAACTGGCCCTGTACGGTACATGTGTTACCACTTGAAGCTAAGTAGACTTATTACCGTAGCAAGTAGCTAGCTCTCGCTTTTACAATAGGTACGTCGTACCAGTACAATTGTACTACTAGCTAGTAGTAGTACCACTAACTGGCGCATACTTCACTTCGTAGCACTCTTACTTAGATTTTAAGTACTACTGCATTCTTTAGTAGTACCTCTGCTGACTACGACCCGTCGTACCTATTATGTACGTGAGGCAGGTGATACCAGCAGATGTCGTGTACTCGGAGCCAGTATGCTCGGAGTAGTTGTTGTGGGGAAGTTCTCTGCGTACTAGCTAGCTAGTGGTACATAAGAGTAGTAGTTCTACCTGGTACCAGCTATCCAGAAACCTACGATTTGTTAAAACGGACTTGAAGTACTATACTAACTTTTCTCCGATAACAGTAAGTCGTCTGGTACGATTTACAGTACAGTATGAGAGTTCACACAGCACTACCAGTTACAGTAGTTGTCTACTTGTCATCCTGGTTAGGCCATTATGTGCCTTCGACGATGACTTTGCCTTGTTACATTCTGAGGACTTATTATAGTAGCACTCGGCTTCCGTTCTGACGGAATGTTTGGATCATAGAAGAACAAAAAAGAAAAGACTATGGATATAGAGCAGCGAAAATAGTTCCCCGTGATTTGATAATGACCCTCTCAAGTTGGGAATGTAAACATACTCGGAGTACCGTATTTACCCGGAGAGGCCCAACTGGCAAACAATTCGGGGCTCCGATGAACCATTGACGGTGTGAACGAAACGATGATCTCCGTTGGGGTTGTGATGCCCATCCCATGTGCTACATTTCTGGAACCTTCCCAGTTCCCCATTAAAACTGTCATGTTGATGCCATTTGTCACAGGATTTTATTGTGATAATTTTATCACAGGATTTTTTATCACATGTTTTATCACACTGTTCGAGTGCAATCATGTCATAAAAACATCACAGGATTCTACTAAATTGTCTGTGACAACCGTTAAAAACTGTCATGTTTTTGTCACAGCATTTGTCATCACATGTCATGTCACTGTGTTTGAGTGCAATCATGTCATAAAAATGTCACACGTTTTATCACATCATTTCAGCACATTCATGACAGTCACTTTGTTGCAGGCGTGGCTGGGAATGTTTCTGTGCTGCAGACTGTGCAGACTGTTACGAATCCTGTCATCTGGCACAGATGCTGACATCAAACACCTGCTGCAGCTACAAGCAGCAGGACCAGGTCCCAGCCACGGGAAGGGGTTGCCGGTGGCCATGTTTCCCATTGGAGCAGCCAATCACAAGGCTACAATTGTGGAGCTAGTCAGTTGGATTAGATTTTTTGCTTTGTTCCAAATGGAACTTGACAAAATGACTGTGAACGACTCTAGAATGCGGCAACACCAATCCACACCACTGCATCACGCTGCACAAATGCATTTTGTTGATTTCTTTGCACAAGATTGATTAACCAGTGTTGCACCAAATTCAAAGGCTCACTCTTTCATGTTTCAACAATTGTTTTGCACAGCATTGAAAGACCAGTGCCAAAAGGAAAGAATCAAGAGAAAATTTTCTTTGCATCTTTTCTCCTCTTGAGAACATTCGCCATCCGCCAGGAAAGTTTGAATACAGTGCTGGAAGATGCACTGCAGCTGTGCCTCATGCTTTGCTGTGCTATTTAGCTAGCTACTAGCTGACAGTGTCACAAGCTGCTCCCATCACAATTTTTTTCTTGCTGTGGCTGGAGCACTTTTCTTTCTGGAAGGGTTAGGGTTAGGATGCGCGCGCCAACTTTCCACCCCGCCTGACGAACGCTGACGTGCATAAAACCAATCATTGCAGAATTTGTGAACCAATCAGGCAATCAAGTGCGTAAAAAGTGTCATTTGATTGATTGAGGTGCCGGAGCTTATTTGGCAACCACCACGTACTCTTACTTCTGTGACGTGACTCGAATTCACTCTATTTTCCTCCTTTCTTGTTGAAGATCTGCCCAAGAATTTCCAAGAAAGAAAGGAGAGCAGGGATGTCATTTGTTCTGGTATTACGTCGACGAAGAGCAGAGCTCGAGAGCATCATTTGCAGTGTTTGGTATCATTGATGCCATCACTAGCTAGCCAGTTCATCATTGGGCACCTTTTGGCACAAATATGCCAAGTTTGTACGTTGTGGCCAAAGGAATAAGCCCCACAATTCTGATAATCTGATTCATTCAACCTTTGAATGAA
>Ga0163149_10004829_pt1 | contig 14461 bp, 10 predicted proteins | sample OliLakLV19MP5G1_FD_148604 | JGI IMG/M metagenome (GOLD analysis project Ga0163149, IMG submission 148604) | Freshwater microbial mat bacterial communities from Lake Vanda, McMurdo Dry Valleys, Antarctica - Oligotrophic Lake LV.19.MP5.G1 | ecosystem: Environmental > Aquatic > Freshwater > Lake >...
AATGACCCCTAATGACTAATGACCCCTAATGACTAATGACCCCTAATGACTAATGACCCCAATGACTAATGACCCCTAATGACTAATGACCCCAATGACTAATGACCCCTAATGACTAATGACCCCAATGACTAATGACCACTAATGACTAATGACTAAATGACCCTAATGACTCAACTTTTCTCCCGAGAATTTGGCGCAGGCTCACCCGTAATAATCTTGCACGGGCTTTTGGGCTTCTCCGACAACTGGCAAACCATTGCCAAAGGCTTGGCCGAACAACATCTGGTGATCACACCTGACCTGCGTAACCATGGTCGGTCGCCGCATGTCCCCTCGCATACCTATCCCGAAATGGCGGAGGATTTGCGCGTGTTTATGGAAGAAAAATGGATGTTCCACGCATCCTTGATAGGCCACAGCATGGGTGGAAAGGTAGCCATGCAACTGGCCCTCACGTACCCAGATATGGTCGAAAAACTGGTGGTAGTGGACATGGAACCTGGTCTAGCCGACGATAATCATTCCGAAATTATTCAAGCCCTGCTCGGCTTGGATTTGTCAAAAATGAAACAAAGAAGCGAGGCTGAAGCCTATCTCGCTGAACGCATCCCAGATTTTGGCACAAGGCAATTTTTACTGAAAAACATCACTAGAGAAGAGGAGGGAAAGTTTTCCTGGAAAATGAACCTCCCAGTGCTTTGGGAACATTTTGGCGATATTTTGGCACCCGTTACAGGTGAGGCCTTTCAAAAACCCACACTTTTTGTGCGCGGAAGCCTTTCCAATTATGTGAAAGACAGCGATTGGGAGCAAATAATACTGCTGTTCCCAAATGCAGAACTTGTCACCATCGAAGGTGCCGGGCATTGGGTACACGCAGATAAGCCTAAGGAATTATTGGAGGTTTTGAGGGGATTTTTGAGCGTTTAATCAAACCCCTCCCAATTCCTTTATCGCCAACCAGGCCATCAAACCCATCCCAGTTTCGAGGGCGGCTTCGTCAATGTCAAAGGTTTCTGTATGGATGGGTGATGTGATGCCGCGTTCAGGATTCCCCGTGCCAAGCCGATAAAAACAAGCGGGCATAGCTTGCGAAAAATAGGCAAAGTCTTCGGCGGTCATCCGTATCGGCAAATCCACCACATTGCTTTTTCCCAGAAATTCGACCGCCCATTTTTTGGTTCGCTTGGTCAATTCCTCGTGGTTGAAAAGCACCGGATAGCCTTTCAATATTTGGAATACACAGGCTGCGCCATAGCCTTTGGCAATGCTTTCCGCAATTTTTTTCATGCGTTTGTGCGCCTCCATACGCCATTTTTCGTGCATGGTGCGGAAGGTGCCTACGAGTTTTACCTCATTGGGTATGATGTTCGTGGCCCCACCCGTGGAGTTTATTTTTCCAAAGGTCAGCACGGTCGGTACTGCAGGATCGGCGTAGCGGCTCACCAACTGCTGAAGTGCCACGATGATTTGTGCTGTGATGACCACCGGATCAATACACTCTTGAGGCATGGCACCATGTCCGCCCCGGCCTTTCACGGTGACGTAAATTTCATCGGCAGAAGCCATGTAGATGCCGGGTTTGAGGCCGATCATCCCGGCATGGAGCGGAGGGTGGACGTGCTGACCGAAAATGCTTGTCGGTCGTGGATTCTCCAGGACTCCGGCTTTAATCATTAGGCTTGCGCCGCCGGGGAGTTTTTCTTCCCCGGGTTGGAAAATGCACTTTATGGTGCCTTCAAATTCGCCGCGCAATTCATTCAAAATTCGGGCTGTGCCGAGGAGCGAGGAGGTATGCACATCGTGACCGCAGGCGTGCATAACACCTTCATTTTGCGATTTATAAGGCACATTATTGTCTTCCTGGATGGGCAGCGCGTCCATGTCAGCGCGGAGCGCAATGGTACGTTTTCGAGGATTTTTGCCTTTTATCAGGGCTACTACGCCATTTTCTGCTACACCGTGCTGGTGTTCTATGCCGAGGGCAGACAATTGGGCGGACACAAATTTGCCGGTTTTGACTTCTTCAAAAGAAAGTTCGGGATGCGCGTGTAGATGACGGCGGCAGGCCACCACGTCGGCGTGGTATTGATGGGCCAGGGATTGGATTTTTTCTTTCATGGACTTACTTTTCCAATCCGTGTCTTATCCGTGTCCTCCGTGTTCCATTTCGAGCAGGTGGAACACGGATGACACGGATGGGACACGGATTTTTATTTTTCAAAATACTTTTTCAAAAACGGATGGCTGACCACCGCAAGGAGAATTACAATCACTCCGATGTAAAACTGAGGGTTTAAATCTTTGTCCTCGCGAAAAAACAACGCAGCAAGCAAAACACCATACACAGGCTCAAGGTTGATCGTCAGGTTGGTTGCGAAAGCCGAAATGTAACGCATCGCCAGAAGTGTGAGGTAGTATGGCAGCAGTGTGCAGACCCAGGCCAAGATTAACAACCAACCCCAGTCCACGTTTGTTGGAATTAATTGTGTGTTGGGCGATTGCCAAAGCAAGAATGGCAGCACAAGCGAACACACCGCTACACCACCGGATAATTCCGTAAAACTCATGACCAAAGGCGGTGGTGGGTTGTTGTCAATCAACTTCTTATTCAGGGAAGAAAACACCGCGGCCAGCAAAGCCCCTACGATGCCTACGGCAAAACCGATGCGCATTCCCCAGTCAATATTTCCTGCGATCAATGCCATGCCTGGCAGGATGAGCAGCCCGAGTGCAAGTTCGTAGCCTTTCACTTTTTGGCGAGTCAGAAGCGGCTCCACCAGGGCCGAGAAAAACGAGGTGGTGGCCATGGTGGCTACGGCCACGGATGCATTTGAAAGTTTGATTGCACCATAGAAACACAGCCAGTGGATGCCTACTATCGCGCCGATGCCAAACATCTGGAGATACAGTTTCCGGGAAATGCCTCTAAATTGTCTACGGGGAATAAAAACAATCAAGGTAGCGCAACACAAGCTCACCCGCCACCACACCAGCGGTACGGCTTGCAAAGAAATCAGTTTACCTAAGATGGCTGTGAATCCCCAAATGAGTACGCAGAAATGAAGGTAGAGGTAAGCCCGGAGTTTGTCGGTCATGGGGCGAAGGTAAAAACGGAGCTGCGCAACTTAGTTTTTTACCAGCTTTTCGCAACCGCGTTGCCCATTTTTGGCCTTCCAGTGCAAGAAATAAATTCCCGCCGGAAGGTTTTTTAAAGAAATTCGGACTTCATTTTCCTGTATAAAATTTGGCTGGTCTATGGGGACTTTCTGGCCCAAGGAATTTAAAATTAAAACATCTACAATTTTATGATCAGGGATAAAAACTGAACAATGTTCATTTGCGGGATTGGGTGAAATAAAACGCCGGGGTACAATTTCTTTAACGGCAACCGAAGGAAAACAAATTGAATCAAGCGGGCTATTACCATCCCATCCGTATTCAATATTTCTTTGTAAATCATTCATTTTATTCAAGTGTAATAATTTCTGCGTTAATCCGCCTTTATCTGAAGTTGTAAGGGCAAAACGTAGTTTGTATTTATGGCCATAGGGTTTAATTTTAGTCGGGCCATAGGAAAAAATACATTTTCTATTGCCCGAGGGGTTTTCAGCGGCACGTTCGCTCCAGCCGTCCGGATTTAAAGGATTATCCGGAAAAGCGAATGGTGTAAGCGGTGGATTTGTACCCGGATTATAGCCAATTCCTCCCCAGCTTAACGGCGTGCCATCTCTCCAGGTACCGGTCAAATAATTATAGAATTCATCAGGTGTACCCGGAACTCGTGTGGAAAAAGGAAAATTATTGGGGAAAATAGGCATAAAGTGGCTTAATGGCTGGTTGATGTCATTTTCGTCCAAAAAGTAATTATTACAATTAATGGAAATTACAGGAGGATCCACCCCTATTAAATCGTCATTAAGCGTGTCAGCATTATAACAGTATATCATTTCGCTATAAGAATCAGAGACACCGCCTAAATAATCGTCAGCCGGATTTCCGATATCGAAATCAGCAAATACACCTAAAAACAAAGAATCCAAACGCTCTTGCCAGGTATTTAAAAATCCGCAGTATTCAAAGAAAATTGCATTCTCAACAAAATCTTTTTCCTGGCAATCCAGCGTAAACGCGAGAGAATACAAATCCATTTGGATCATATCTCCATCGGTCAGATCATGTATTGGCTTATCATAAAATGGCGAGTAAACCAATATTTGCGGCGGGAAAGGAGGGTCAACACCTGCTACTTCAAATGGAAATTCCCCACTTTGGGGACTATAGATTCCATCCCAATCCAAATCATAAAATGGAGCATCAATAGAATAATGAATTGAATCCATAGAAAATCCATTATAATCCATAGAAAATGGATTGCCTACTGCCGGCCAGGCAAAAATTTCCGCAATAGGATGATCGATGATCCCATTGTCCTCAAAGTCCATAACATGTGCTTCAATTTGCTCGATCGTCACTTTCCAAACCTTCCCTGAGTTGGGAACTCCTCTAAATCCCGCCTGCCAATCGGAAACCATTGGGTCATCCATTTCACAAGCGATTTTAAGATTGTTCCCAGGATCAAGGCCTCCTATCCAAGGTGTAAGATGACTGAGCAGGTTTCTGCTCGGCTGACCTGGAATAGCATTTTCCAATAAAAATCCACCTTCAGCATCCCGGTGAATACCCGTCGGAGTGATACGTGCCCTAACTTTGCCCGTGCCTATCCAGGCATGGTCTGTTTGCGCTAACAAGCAAGGTGCTATAATTAGAGATAAAAGACTGAATACGAGGATTTTAAAACGCATCATTGTTGTTTTTTTATAAAATAATGGATGCAAGTTGGAGCAAATTTGACTTTATTTAAAAACCACTTTTTCTAAAAGTCAGGTTTCCGAGGCTTGCTTTTAGCACTAATGTTAAATCAAATCCCCAAATCCCCAATTAACCAATTAACCATTTCACCAAACCTATGTCCTCCATCCTCATCCGCAACGCCCGCCTCATCAACCGAGGCCAAATACGGGAAGCCGACGTGCTGGTAAAATCCGGCCGCATTGAAAAAATCTCGGCGTCCATTTCCGATGCTGCCGACATCGAGATAGACGCAGCAGGCCGCTACCTCATGCCCGGCATCATAGACGACCAAGTGCATTTTCGTGAACCGGGACTCACCCATAAAGCCACTATTGCAACCGAGAGCCGGGCCGCTGTGGCGGGTGGCACTACCTCCTTCATGGAAATGCCCAACGTAAATCCACCGAGTGTGACGCAGGAATTGTTGGAAGAAAAATACCAGATAGCGGCACGGACCTCACTGGCGAATTATTCTTTCTACATGGGCACAACGAATGACAATCTCGAAGAAGTGCTACGGACCAATGCACGCAACGTATGCGGCATCAAGATTTTCATGGGCAGTAGCACCGGGAATATGCTGGTGGACTCGCCCAGTACCCTGGAACGTGTTTTTGCCGAATCGCCGATGCTCATTGCTACCCACTGCGAGGACGAAGCGACCGTGCGTGGGAACCTAGAACGGTACAAAGCGCTGCACGGCGACACGATGACAGCGGCGTTTCACCCGCTTATTCGCAATGAAGAAGCCTGTTATTTATCTTCCTCCATGGCAGTAGATTTGGCGAAGCGACACGGCACCAGACTGCACATTCTGCACATCAGTACGAAAAACGAACTCGCGCTATTCCGCAACGACATTCCCCTGAAAGACAAGAAGATAACTTCGGAAGTTTGTGTCCACTATCTGCATTTTTCTGATCATGATTATGCCCAACTCAGCAATCAAATCAAATGCAACCCGGCCATCAAAAGTATCGAAAACCGAGACGCGCTTTTTCCCGCATTGCTGGATGACCGACTTGATGTGATCGCCACCGACCACGCCCCGCACACTTGGGAGGAAAAATCGCAACCGTATTTACAAGCGCCCGCCGGACTGCCTTTGGTGCAACATTCGCTGAATGTGATGCTCGGTTTTTACCATGCCGGGCGCATTTCGCTGGAACGAATTGTGGAGAAAATGTGCCACGCTCCGGCCATCGCATTCCGGGTGGAGGAGCGCGGTTTTTTGGACGAAGGATTTTGGGCTGATATGGCCTTGGTGGATATTGACTACGAATGGACGGTGCAGCCAGACAATGTTTATTACAAATGCGGCTGGTCGCCGTTTATGGGCAAAACATTTCGAGGGAAGGTGTTGAGTACCATTGTGAGCGGGCATTTGGCTTGGCACGAGGGGCTTTACACGGTGTATGGACACTTGGGCGGTAGTGTTGGCCGCTTCTTTGAAGGCAAAACGGGCGAACGCTTGACCTTTCATTTTTAGAACACCGATTTCTGTCGGGCATCCAACCCCTAGCGTACTTTTGCCGCCTTGTTCCTAAATTTCCGCTAATATAGACATGACACGAACTCTGCTTATCTCCTCCTCCTTCGTAAAGACCATGGCGGGTAAACTTGCCTACTGCTGCGCTCTTTTACTGTTGTTCACCCTCGCTTTTTGTCAAAAAGAAAAATTCACCTCCGACCCGGCAGATAAAGTTGAATTCAGTACTGACACGCTGCATTTTGATACCGTATTTACCCAATTGGGTTCAGCAACGCGTTATTTCAAAATTTACAACCGGCATAAAAAGAGCATCCGAATCTCCAAAATCTACTTGGAAAACGGTACAAACTCCCGCTTCAACCTCAATATAGATGGTATCAGCGGCGACGAACAAGAAAATCTGGAAATCGCACCGAACGACAGTATGTACGTTTTTGCAGAGGTGACGGTGAATCCAAACGATGACTCCTCACCCTTCGTAATCACCGAAAATGTGGTGTTTGAGACCAATGGGAATTCGCAAAAGGTGGTGTTGGAGGCCTTTGGGCAAAATGCCAATTATGTTCCCTCGCGCTTTGGGGCAGGTGCTGTGGTGGGTCTGGGCTGCAACGGCGGCGAAATAATTTGGAACGACCCTAAACCCTACGTCATTTATGGAGTTCTCGTCATTGACTCTTGTACTCTGCGCATCGCCAAGGGAACGAGGGTGTACATACACGGTGGTTTGGGGAAATTTGTGGACAACGAAGGCATCACACAGCGCTACAACGACGGTTTTATAGCGTTTGTCGGCCAAGGCAAACTTATTGTGGATGGGGAACTAACTGCGCCTGTTATTTTCGAGGGCGACCGTTTGGAGCCTGAATTTGACGAAGAGCCTGGGCAATGGACCGGGCTTTGGCTGCAATCTGGCACTACGGGACACAGTATTAATCATTGCATTATCCGCAATTCCATCATCGGGGTACGGGTGGATTCTGCGGCGGATTTGTCCCTGCGAAACACCCAGATTTACAATACAGCCAGCAGCGGTCTTATTGGCGTTCACGCAAAAATCACGGCTGAAAACTGCCTTTTCCACTCAAACACGGGCTTCGGGATTCAACTTGAATATGGCGGCGACTATGATTTTAAATATTGCACCGTGGCGAGCTACGGCGTGGACGGCGAAGCGCTCCGCATGGGCAATGCGCTGTGCCTCGACCAGTCTTGTGGCTTGTTTGTCTCGAATAAATTGTTGGCGCGTTTTCAAAACTGCATCCTGTTCGGTAGCCGTGCCGACCAAATCACGCTTTTCGACCGCCTCGACGATCCCTCACAATTTGATTATCAATTGAAAAACTGCATTGTGCGGGTCAGGGATTTGATCAAAGCAACAGCCTATCCAGATTTCTTTGATCATTGCCAGCCTTGTTTGAATGCCGACAGCCAGGACACGATTTTTGTCAATACGAACAAGGACAATTTTCGACTTGACACGCTGAATTCCATTGCCAACCGCTACGCTGTTCCTGTGCCGGGGATTGACGCGGATTTGGATGGAAAAACGCGCGATGTTTTGATGCCAGACGCGGGATGCTTTGAGATTGAATTTTGAGGAAATCTGGATTTGATTATTTGTGGATTTTTAGGAACGGGTGAATAATAACTTGTTACTTTCATCTGCTTCCTTTCCGCTCATACGGCCTATCTTTTTGATTAAAGAGCCCCACTATTCGCGCAAAAAGATAGTTGTCTGAGCAAAAAGTAATCTACCTGAAAGTAACAAGTTATTTTGACACCGTTCCTTATTTATTAAAGAGCGGTTTAACAGTGGCAAATTTTCCGATTTTTGCCGCCAATATGAAACGTATCATCGTCGCCATTGACGGCCTTTCCTCCTGCGGCAAAAGCACCTTGGCAAAAGCCCTCGCCAAATCGCTCCATTTTGCTTACCTCGATTCGGGGGCGATGTACCGCGCCGTGACGCTTTATTTTTTAGAGAACAACATTGATTATGAAAACCCTGAAGCGGTGGCTGAGGCATTGCAGCACATTGAAATACACTTCGAACGGATTGATGGCCAAAACCGAACCTTCCTCAATGGCCGCGATGTGGAACACGACATTCGCGAAATGATTGTGAGCGAGCACGTTAGCCCCGTATCGGCTATTTCGGCTGTGCGGCGAGCGATGGTGGCACAGCAACAAGCCATGGGGAAACGCCGGGGCATCGTTGCCGACGGGCGTGACATTGGCACCGTTGTATTTCCAGATGCCGAACTCAAAATCTACCTCATCGCAGATGCCGACGTGCGCACCAGCCGTCGCCACCTTGAACTGGCCGCCAAAGGAATTGATGCCGAATGGGGCGAAATCCAGCACAACCTTCTCCAGCGCGACCGCATTGATTCAGGCCGCGCCGATAGCCCGCTACGTCAAGCCGACGATGCGGTGGTGATTGACAATACCCTGCTTTCTGAAGATCAACAGCTGGAAAAAGCGCTGGTGCTTACACGGGAAAAAATGTAGGGCGAAATTCATTTCGCCAAAAATTATAAGGCGAAATAAATTTCGCCCTACCTCTTTTTCTCTTTAAAATCCAGCAACACCGAGAAAATATGCGAGTACTGCACCGCCGATACGTTGCCGATGTCCGTGAGTGCATAGTCAATTTTCACGCGACCAAAACGGATGCCCACGCCAAAATTGGGCTGCATTGAAAGGTTCTCTTTTGTGGGATCGAAATCATCTTTCACACGCTGGAAATTGCCCAATCCGACCCGGAGTTGCAGAAATTTCTTGTAATCCGCCTCGATGCCGAGCCTGGGGTCAATACTGATGGCTTTTGAACTAATCAACACGTTGCGCTGACCATCGGTAGTCCACACAAAATCGAGCGCGGGCGTTAGCATGGTTTCTTTGCCCAGTTTGAAACGATAGGCTGCGCCCAACACAATACTTGGGTTCGTTATTTCGGTATTGCTAACCGGGAGTTCGTTTTTCGTGGCAATCCATGTAGAGCGAATATCGTCCGTGAGGTCAAAAGACCAGGAATTGAAAGTAGTCGTGAGGTCACGTCCCTGGATTCCGAGCATGAGCGGACCTTTGCGGTATTGTGCGCCCAGGTCCGCTCCAAATCCCCAGGCTCCGCCAAAGGTGCCAATCACTCGGCGGATCACTTTGACCGTTCCGCCTACCGAAATGGCCGGATTGCGAAGATTACGGGCATAACTCCCCATAAACGCGTAATCGGCGGCACTGAACTCCGTCAGGTTGTCGTAATTGATGGTGCCATCAGCATCTATCAGATTAATGGTATAGGGGATATTATCAATGCCGAGGCGAATAAGCGAAAACGCCAGATAGGCATTGTGCTCGCGATTGAGCGATTTGCCAAAGCCAATCCAGTCGTATTTGCCTACGCCGCCAAACCACTCCGCGTGCATGGCACCCGCCTGCAAAGGCGAGGTTATCTGGCTAAGCCCAGCAGGATTCCAGTAAGCCGCCGTGATATCATCCGTGAGGGCCACTTGTGCACCCGACATACCATGCGCACGGCCACCCACGCCTATGGCGAGGAATTCGTTGGAATATTTTTGAGCAGAAATGGCGGATAAACCGACGACGAGGAATAGCCCGAAAGAGAGTAGTTGTTTTTTCATAATGATGTGCTTGACGTTGTAAAAATAGAGAGGGTTGCCCGGATTAAACGGGAACATTCAGAACTGGGGTATCAGATAATATTCTTTGAAAATTTCAATCCTTTGCTATTTTTGAGCCTCGCAGAAAGCAGAATACCATGCCAACTTCCAAACAAACATTGAAAAACCTTCTGGCTCAGGGTCGCACCGACCTTGTGCTCCAAAAAATCATTGCTGATACCAAGTTGCATGCCGACCAGCATTTTCACAATCAGGCGGCCGCACTTTCAGGGCGTTGGAGTACGAGCGAGCGGAATAACAACCTGGGCACATTATCGGCGGAGGAATACAAGATTGAGAAAGATCGGATCAACCACGCGGTCTTGGCTTTGATTGATGCGTTCCCAGAAAAACCGGCTTTGCTCCAATGGATTTTGATTGCGGCGACAGGGGTGCTTGTCCTCTATCTCCTCTTCAAGTTTATGGGCCGCGAGGACTCCATGCAACTCACTGTTTATGTCCAGGATGCCGCAGGAAAACCCATCTCCGAACTACAAAACAAGGGCAAAGTCATAGTTGATTTTGGCAACGATCGTCGCGCGCCCTTGATTGGTGAAAACGGACGTACCAATCTTGGCGAAATACCAGAGAAATTTCGTGGTGAAACAATTCCAATAGTGTTAGAAGCAGAGGGGTATGAATCGTTAGAGCCTGATAAGAAATATGTATTGGATGGTAAACAACTATATTATTTGGTAAGACGCGACAACTCCCTCGGCACCATCCAGGGCATTGTACAAACCCGCGACGGCAGCCAATTTATCGCCGGGGCACTGGTGATGATAGACCATGACACGACCACTCTTTCGGACAGTCTCGGGCGTTTCCGAATTGTACTGCCGGAAAAAATGCACAAGCATGAATATTTGCTGACGGTCAAAAAGGCAGGGTTCAAGGACGCAAACGAGATGTTTAAGCCAAAGACTACCCCGGCAGATATTCGATTGGAAAAGTAGCAGTACCGGCGGCTTTAGCCGCAGGATGCCGAACGTGACCCTCCTGCGGCTAAATCATTCTGTATATGTCACTCAAACCAACCATCATTATGAAATCAATCCTGCTCGCCTTCCTGTTCCTAGCCACAACGGCCTCCTCCCAGGCACCCAACAACACCCTTCGCGGCAAAGTCCTCTACCAAAGCAGTGGCAACAAACCTGCTGTTGGGGTGCGTATTGCTGAGCCGGATGCCACGGCCGTGTTTTCAGTGGACAATGGCGATTACCAACTTAAATTTCAGAACAAGCGCAACGGAGCATCCCTGGCGCTTGAAGTCGGCAAAGACGATGGCAAGAGCCAGAAACTTGAACTCGTCAATGAAAAAGAAGTCAAGGCAGCCAAGTTGCCTGCCAGCGCCGAGGAGATTTTAGAGATTATCGTATGCCCTGCCGGGCAGCGGGATATTGCGGCGCAGAAATACTACCGCATCTTGCGCACGACGGCGGATAGGGAGTTGGAAAAGAAGAGAAAGGAGGTGGAAAATCTACTCACGCAAAAAGAAAAGGATTACCAAAAAATCAGCGACTTGTTTGCGCAGTTGGATAAAATGAAGGCAGCTTTGGATTCTGCTAAAATTCGGGAACAGGCATTCAATATTGCCAGTATTAATCTTGATCGGGCTTCGCAGATGGTGAAGGATGCGGTGAAGAAGATTGAGGAGGAGAATAATGTGGAAGGGGCGTTAAAAATATTGAGTGTGGAGGCCTTGGATACAGCCTATCAACTAGCCAGCGCACAAAAGCAAAAAGCCGAGGCTGCAATACGACAGGTGATTGAGGGGTATGAGTTCAAGATAAGTTTGTTGGAGCCGCAGTTTAAGTATGGAGAGATGGCAGAGTGTTATGAGAAGATATCTGAGATTTATGAACAGGAGGATTATGACAAGAAGGATTGGGCATCTAATCTTGAGAAAGCAGCAGCTTGTTGGATGTGGAATGGGGAGCATCAAAAAGAATTGGAATTCAATCAGAAAGTATTGGCTATTCGAGAAAAATTCTTGCCTGTTAATCATCTCGATCTGGCAACTTCGTACAATAATCTGGCTTTGACTTACGGCAATCTCGGCGAGTATCCAAAAGCAATGGAATTCATGCTAAAAGCCTTATTCATTTATGAAAAAGCCCTGCCCACTGATCACCCCTATTTTGCAGCATCGTATAACAACTTGGCCTTATGTCATGGCCATCTCGGTGAGCATCAAAAACAATTGGAATTCAATCTGAAAGCTTTAGCCATTGTAGAAAAAGTCCTGCCTATCAATTATCCCAATTTGGCTAACTCGTACAATAATCTTGCCTTTACCTATGGCAGGCTGTTTAATTTTCAAAAACAATTAGAATTCAATTTGAAAGCCTTGGCCATTTTGGGGGAAACCCTATCCACCAATGATCCCCGGTTAGCAACTTCATATAATAACCTAGCCGTTACATACGGCAACCTCCACGAATATTCAAAGGCATTAAAGCTCAACCTAAAAGCCTTGGCTATTCGGGAAAAAGTCCTACCTGACAATCATCCTGATTTGGGATTATCATATGCCAGTTTGGCCTTTACTTACTTCAATCTCGGAGATCACCAAAAGGCATTAGAACTCAATCTAAAAGCCTTGGCCATTCGGGAAAAAGTCCTACCCGACAATCATCCTGATTTAGCACAATCATATACTTATCTGGCCTTTGACTGTAGCAAACTCAACGAGCATCAAAAAGCATTGGAATTCAATATGAAAGCCTTGGTGATCCGTGAAATGGTTTTGCCCGCAAATCATCCTGATTTGGCAAGTTCATTTGGAAATGTGGCAGGGAATTACAGCAATCTCGGTGAGCATCGAAAAGCATTGGAATTCAACTTGAAGGCCTTGTCCATCTGGGAAAAAATTCTGCCTGTAAATCCTACCACTTTAGCAACTCTTTACAATAATTTGGGCTTTAACTACTACCATTTAGAAGAACACAAAAAAGCATTGGAGCTATATATGAAAGCCCTTGCAATCCTTGAAAAAGCCTTGCCTGGTGAGCAACTTTTGATGGGACAGATATATTATTACCTTTCTCTTAATTATAGAAGCTTGAGTGCTTATGAAAAGGCCTTGGAGTTGGGTCTAAAAGCTTTAGCAATCGATGAAAAAACCTTACCTATTGATTATTCTATCTTGGCATCGGATTTCAATAATATAGGCTATATTTATATTACCCTCCTTCAATTTCCCCAAGCCAAAATGTATTTTGAAAAATATCAGAAATTAGAGCCAAATGGCTATGCTTTCCGCAACTGGGCCATGTACTACGCCCTCCAAAACGACAAAACTCAGGCACTTCAAAATCTTCAAAAAGCCATCGCCCTCGGCTACACAAACCTCAAATGGATCGAAACCGACAACAGCCTCGAAAACATCCGCAACGAACAAACCTACAAAGACCTCGTCACCCAACTAAAAAAAGCCCAGGAAACCAACCACTAAAAAACCGTGCGAGCCCCAGCCTCGCGCCGTCAATCGAATCAATGTTGTAATTTCAAAATATACACCCTGCAATTTCAAAATATTTTTCTTACAATTTCAAAATATTCTAATCTTTAGGCTTTTAAACCATGTTCGTAGCGCGTCAAATAGAAGCCCGGTTACGGGAATTATTGCCAAAATACCCCATTTTGGCACTTACCGGACCACGTCAGTCGGGCAAAACCACCCTGCTGCAAAAGATTTTCCCCGATTACCAGTATTTGTCCTTGGAAGACACCGACATACGGAGTTTTGCGGAAAATGATCCCATTGGGTTTTTGAAAAAATACCCGGAACGCATCATTTTCGATGAAGCTCAGCGTGTGCCTCTTCTGTTTTCTTACTTGCAGACGGCAGTGGATAAAAGTGGCAAAATGGGGCAGTTTATCCTCTCTGGCTCGCAGAATTTCCACCTGATGAGCAGTATCACACAGAGTTTGGCGGGACGGGTGGCTTTATTTAAGTTGCTTCCGCTGGATTTTCATGAACTGCGGCAGGCAGGGCTTTTGCCTGCTGACTGGAAATCACAGTTGCTAAAGGGTTGTTATCCAGCCATCTATGATCGCAATATAGAACCATCTGTGTTCTATTCCAATTACCTTCAAACCTATATTGATCGGGATGTTCGGGAACTTTCGAGGGTGCAGGATTTGCGACTGTTCCGGAACTTCCTGGCGCTGTGTGCTGCCCGGACGGGTCAACTATTAAACCTAAGCAATCTGGCAAATGAATGTGGCATCTCACAGCCAACGGCCAAATCGTGGCTGTCGGTTTTAGAAAGCAGTTATATTGTGTTCCAACTACAGCCATACTATCAAAATTTCAACAAAAGGATCAGCAAAACCCCCAAGTTATATTTCTACGATACTGGCCTTGCCTGCTTTTTGCTCGATATGCGTCAGCCCGCCGATTTGGACAATCCTACCCTTTTGG
>Ga0163149_10004830_pt1 | contig 14461 bp, 15 predicted proteins | sample OliLakLV19MP5G1_FD_148604 | JGI IMG/M metagenome (GOLD analysis project Ga0163149, IMG submission 148604) | Freshwater microbial mat bacterial communities from Lake Vanda, McMurdo Dry Valleys, Antarctica - Oligotrophic Lake LV.19.MP5.G1 | ecosystem: Environmental > Aquatic > Freshwater > Lake >...
GTGCCGACTGCACCGTGCGTTGCCGAACGTTCGAGTGTGTGTCCGCTGTCGTACAGACGAGGAAACGCAGGGGGGGCAGACTGCAGGGTCCGTCCACGACTGCGTGCTGTGCCGTCTTGGTCAGGGAGTGTGCTGCGCGCCGATATCGCCGCATGCTACCGGGCCACAGACGCCCACCGAAGGAAGAAGAGATGAAGACTACTCACACGCCCGACACACTCACCCAGACGAGCCTTGCCGAAATGGCGTCGTTCAAGGGCCGGCCCTGCCCGCTCTACCAGACGACGCATCGACGCCACCCGAACAACCAGCAGGAACCGATCCGGTTTCGCCATCTGGTGAAGGCGCTGGAAACCTCGCTGCCACAGCCGCATGCGGCCGTTGCTGTCAAGGCCCTGGTCGAGCCCTTCGAGGCCCACGCACAAAACCACGACTTCTGGAACTACACGCAGGGCGGCCTGGCCGTGCTGGGGGCACCGGATCTATTCCGCATGTTCCTGATGGTCGACCCTCACAGCCTAATGCATGACGACTTGCGGCATGGCTGAATCGAAAAAATTGCGGTCTATGGCGCCATTGCCGCAAACGTGGCGATCGCGGTGACGAAGTTCGTCGTGGCTGGCATCAGCGGCAGCTCAGCGATGCTCTCCGAAGGCATCCATTCGGCCGTTGACGCCGGCAACGGCGGGCTGCTTCTCGTCGGCCTGCACATGTCGAAGAAACCGGCGACGCCGGAACACCCTTTCGGCCGCGGCAAGGAGTTGTACTTCTGGAGCCTGATCGTCGCGGTGCTGATCTTCGGCCTGGGTGGCGGGATGTCGATTTACGAAGGCGTATTGCACATGCGTCATCCCGAACCGCTGACCGACCCGACATGGATCTATGTGGTGCTGGCCCTGGCGGCGCTGTTCGAAGGCGCCAGCTTCCTGGTCGCCCTGCGCCAGTTCCGCCGCCAGTCGGCGGGACGGCCCTTCTGGTCATCGCTCCATGGCAGCAAGGATCCGTCCCTCTACACTGTGCTGGCCGAAGATGGCGCTGCACTGGCCGGCCTGGCGGTGGCCGCCGCCGGCGTCTGGGCCAGCCACAGCCTGAACATGCCGGTGCTCGACGGTGCGGCTTCGGTCGTCATCGGCGGCATCCTGGCGGGCGTGGCGGTACTGCTGATCCGCGAATCGCGTGGCCTGCTCGTCGGCGAAGGCGTGCGACCCGACACTGCTGCCGCAATCCGCGCCATCGCGCAGCAGCAGCCGCAGGTGCGGGAGGCGGGCTTGCCGCTGACGATGTACATCGGCGCCGACGGCGTCGCCGCCGATGATGCGGCCGCCACCGTCGTGCACATCGAGCGCGCGATCCGCGAGCGCTTCCCGAAGATCACGCGCATCTGCATCGAATCGTGCAATCGCATCGATCTGTCGGCCGCCGCATGTTGAGGCGACCTCGCCGGATCGCGTCCCGAACCCCCACCTGAGAACCCCATGAAGATCCAACTCAACACCGACGTCCATATCGACGGCACCGAGGCACTGGCCGCTGAGGTAAATGCCACGGTCGAACAGGCGCTGGAGCCAAGGCGGCGAATCGCCATCGCCTGCTTCCTGTCCGGGCGCGCGGTTTGCCCGGCCCGGACGGCCCCTTCCCCCCGTCGCAGCGCGGCCTCATTCAGAAGGAACATGCCATGAAGCCGTACGCCCGCTTCGGCGTCATGATCGCCACGTCGACGCTCGTGATGTTCGGGCTGATGTACCTGAACACCTATGCGCTCGATCATATCTTCTTCAGCGAGACGCGCGCCTACATGGCCGTCCTGATGGGCGCCACGATGGCGGTGGTCATGCTGGCCTTCATGCGGCGCATGTACGAGAACGCCACTGCCAATGCCGGCATCTTGGCAGCCGGCGTGCTGCTCTTCGCCACGTCGCTGTGGTTAGTTCGCTCGCAGGAAACCGTCGAAGACGTGTCCTGGATGCGCGCGATGATCCCGCACCATTCCATCGCGATCCTGACCAGCGAGCGGGCGCACATCAGTGACCCGCGAGTCAGGAAACTGGCCGACGACATCATCGCGGCGCAGCGCAAGGAAATCGCCGAGATGAAGGCCTTGATCCGCGAACTGGACCGGTAGTTTGAAGGCGCGCAGGTCCGCCAATGTGGAAATCGTGGCGCAGGCGGCCAAGATGGTCAGGACGATTGGGCTGTCACAGCCAAAGAGCAGGATTACCAAAGAAGTTTCAAGAGTGTTAGGCCGCTTGCGGCTTGACAAACAGATCAACCAAGCCTCTGTCTCGAACCCCATAGGAGAACCCCGTGAAGATCCAACTCAACACCGACGTCCACATCGACGACACCGAGGCGCTGGCCGCGCAAGTGAATGCCATGGTCGAGCAAGCGCTGGAGCGTTTCAGCGAAAATGTCACTCGGGTGGAAGTTCATTTGAGCGACGAAAAAGGCGGCAAGAGCGGGCAGCAAGACCAGCGCTGCATGCTGGAAGCCCGTCTCGAAGACCGGCCGCCGGTGGCGGTGACGGACAACGCCGCGACGCTGGAGCAGGCGGTGCATGGCACCGCGCAGAAACTGGCGCGCCTGCTGGACAGCACCCTCGGGCGTCTGCACGACCATCCCGAGAAGACGTCCGCCCTGCCCTTGTCCGAGACGGAACCCGCACGGCGCTGATGGCCACGACCGCGTCGCACCGGGTCGCGAAATCCCGGCCATAGGTCACAAGATGAGTGACCGCCTGACCGGGATCAAGCCCGCCACCGCCGAAACCGGGACCCTGAGTGTCCGGTCGGGGTGCCGTTTCGGGCATTTATTACTCGCGGTCTTAGGGCTTGTTTTAAGGTGGCGCTGAGCACGAGTTTTTTTCCGCATGGTCGCAGCGGCGCATGTTGCGCACCGACTGAGCCATCTGTTGCGAAACGCGAGCGAGGAATTACGAATGACAGACTCAGAGCGTAAACCCATCGTCCTTATCACCGGCGCAACCTCCACACTGGCGCCGTATGCACCGGTCCGCGTGGATGCCGTTCGGCTGTATTCTGCGTCTAATGAATAACATTTGCGTGCGGCAAATCGCGTATCAATGGCTTTGCAAGGCTCTGCGGGCAGCGTTGACTGCCCTCCTTTGGTGGAGCGCACTAATCATGCCGGTCCTGGCGCAGGGTGACGCAACTGGACCGCAGAATTTACCTGCTCCCATTGAAGCGGAGCTTTCCCTCGCGCCGGCAAAGGTGGCCGTGCAGCCGATCGCCCACGATGAAGCGATTCGCAAACGCCTCAAGAGCGTCCTGGATGCCACCGGCTGGTTCATCGCGCCGCAAGTCCAAGTCGTCGACGGTGTTGTTTTTCTCAGTGGACAGGTCGACACCGACGAGATCAAGAAATGGGCGGGTGATCTGGCCCGCAACACTCAAGACGTGGTCGCCGTGGCCAACCGGATCGAAGTGACCCAGCCGTCCGCTTGGGACTTTCGCGGGGCGCGAAGCGGCCTGTCGAGCCTGTCGCATGACTTCATCCGCTCCCTCCCGTTCGTCGTCGTCGCTCTGTTGATCTTGGCCTTGTCTGCGGGGGCTGGCTGGTTAACGACCCGCGGCGCTCGAAAATTTCTCAGCGGGCGCGTGCGGGCGAAACTGCTGCGGAGCGCGCTTGCGGGGGGCATGGGCGTTATCGTGTTTCTTGCGGGTACCTATATCGTCTTGCGAGTTTCAGGTTTGACCCAACTGGCCTTGACGATTGTCGGCGGAACCGGCCTAGTCGGCCTGGCGGTTGGCATCGCCTTCCGGGACATCACGGAGAACTTCCTGGCCAGCATCTTCCTGAGCATCCAGCGGCCATTTGAAACAGGGGATTTGGTCGAAATCGTCGGGGTCACCGGCTATGTACAGCAATTGAATATCCGCACAACTGTGCTGCTGACCCTCGACGGCAATCTCGTGCAAGTCCCCAACGCCGCCGTTTACAAGAGTACGCTTAAAAACTTCACCGCCACCCCCAATCGGCGCGAGAGCTTCGTCGTCGGCATCGGTTACGACGACGTGATTGATGAAGCCCAAGCGGTCGCCCTGAAGGTGCTGATGGATCACCCGGCGGTCTTGAAGGAGCCAGAGCCATGGGTGCTGGCGGACGACCTGGGTAAAGCGACCGTCAATTTAAGAATCTACTTTTGGATCAATGGCCATGAGCACAGTTGGCTCAAGGTGCGGTCTTCCGTAATCCGGCTCGTAAAACGCGCCTTTCAGTTACACGGCATCAGCATGCCGGACGAGGCACGGGAAGTTGTGTTCCCACGCGGCATCCCCGTCACGCTGCTTGACGGGAAACAGGAGGCGACGAAGGAAGCTGAAACGCTCAAAGCACCCGTCGAATTGCCACGGTCCGAAGGATTGGACGCAGTCTCCACGAAGGCCGAAGCGGGATTATCCAACGAGGCCGGCATCCTTGAGGAGCAGGCCCGCCAAGCCAAGCTGGTGGGCGAGGCGGAGAATCTCCTGGGGGCCACCACCAGCGTTCGCCCGCCAAGGCGGATTTGACCGGGGACAATAAGAACTGAATGTATGCACAAACTCAGACTTCTCTGGAGCAATCTGAGTTCGAGCCTTTGGTTCCTGCCCGCTTATCGTCGCGGCCAGCGTCCTGCTCGCGGTTGTCATGATCGAGACTGATTCCTCCGGGATTGACCGCTGGCTGGCTCGATGGTCGCGATTATTCGGCGCTGAAGTGGCTGGAACGCGCGGGATGCTGTCCACAATTGCCGGTTCGATGATGTCGTCGTGGGAGTCACGTTCTCAATGACCCTGGTGGCGCTGACGATGGCTTCGAGCCAATACACCTCGCGCATCCCGCAGAACTTCATGAGCAGCCGTCTCACTCAGACCGTGTACGGAATCTTCTCCGACATTTTTACGTATTGTTTGATCGCATTGCGCACCATTCGCGGGAGCGACGAGACTGCATTTGTTCCAAACCCCGCGGTATACATTGCAGATTACTTTTTTCATCACTCAAGCTGTACGAGGCTCGCTACAACGCTTCTGCACGCAAAGAAGTTGCTTGCGCTAGCCTGCGCATGCCCTCCGAGCAGGCGGACCACTCCACATTGGCACCTGTTTCGTTCACGATATTCGTGTACTTCGTCACAGAAGCTTTGATGAAGGCTACAAATTCCGCACCCGTGGAACTGACCGGCTCGATTCCCAGGTCGAGCAAGCATTCTGCAACCTCTGGCTGTGCAACAATGGCTTAATCTCCTTTGCGATCTTGCACACGATCTGGGCTGGAGGCATGCGCGACGACGCCATACCATTGCGCGACCTAGTCGCCTCTGACGCTGCTTTCGGCGAAGGTCGAAACATCGGGCAGCCGCGAGCAACCCTTCGGCGCGCTGATCGCAAGCATGCGCAGCTGTCCAGAGCGCACCTGCGGCTGCGCCAGCCCCATCATGGTGAAAGCAAACTACACTTGTCCGGAGAGGAGACCGATAATGCCCTGCGCACCGTCTTTTTACGGTACGTGCATCGTGTGCGTCCCGAATGCAGTAGGTCAGGATTGTTCGCCCTACGTTCTCTGCCAGCGTGCGGTAACGAACAGACAGGCCGGCCCCTCGTAACGAGAATGAACAAGTGGCCGTAACTGAAGAGATTCACCATCTCCGCCCTGGCACTACCACCATAACCCTTGATGACGCCGCTCATCGAGTCTGATGGCGGTCAAGGGCGAGGGGGAATCAATTGCGTGGTTGTCATCATCTCAAGGAACCTATTATGCAAATCAAACTCCCCGCGGCTTTATTCAAAGCGTCGATCATCTTTACCGCCGTCTGTAGCGGAGTGCTCCCCGCGCTCGGGCAGGATCAGGGAAGGCCGACGAGCAGCGCAACCGCCACGATGCCCACTAACCATTCCTACAACGCGGTACGCGCCAGCGAACTCATCGGCAAAAACGTCCAGGGTTCGGAGAAGAAAAGCGTCGGTGAGATCAAAGATCTCATCATCAATGTGAATACCGGCGACGTGCGATACGCGCTCCTGGAATTTGACCCAGGCTTCTTCAAATCCGAAAAGCTGTTTGCAGTCCCCATCAAGGCGCTGACGATGGGTGCGGATAACAAGACCCTGTCGTATCAGGACATGTCACGCGACAAACTGCAAAAAGCTGGTGTCGATAAGGCCGACTGGAAAAAGGCTGTAGACAATCGGCGTTACATTGATGGCCTGGATAAAAACTACGGTTTCCAGCCGCCTGACGGCTCCGCGCGTTCGATTCGTGCTAGTAAACTGATCGGAAAGGACGTCAACAGCCGCGCAGGAAAAGACATCGGAGAAATCAAGGAACTCGTCATAAACATGAGCACAGCGAAGGTACACTACGCGGTTCTCGCATTCGACCCGAGTTGGGTTTCAAGCGAAAAACTTTTTGCCTTTCCCTTGACTGCTTTCAAAATGCCCGCAAATAAGGATGACCTCGTGCTCGACGTCGACAAGTCAATGATTGCGGCAATGAAGAACTTCGATTCGAAGCGGTGGGAAAGTCTCAACGATCTGAACCGCGATGATTTCATCAACCCTGCCCCGGGATCGAAAAAATAGGAGAGCCGGCGCTTACAACGTCCGCGTTCGGCTGATCCGACGGTGGAGACCGGCAGTGCAAAGAGTGCTTCTTGGCGAGCGCATAGTTCAGGTCGGACGCTGCGGAACACCGGCGCCGAGGCGCCCGCGTTGTTTTGACAGTTGTTCTCTGGAACCTGGTGAACTGGGATTCCGTCTCGAAGAACTACGTCGACTGATGTGGTACCGCAGGCGGTGGTATGACCAAGCACCGCGGTCGTAATGAAAAGATTAAGCCCGAATACATTCGTCCAAACTGGAAAAATCGATAGCGAGTGGAAAGCCGTTAATCGTGAAGGTTAACGTCGATCCCAACGAACCGCGCATGCCGGCCAAACCGGCTTGGAAGCGGACCATGAATTTTGCTAAGGCCCTGGTTCGCGGTAAACCCGGGGATTGCAAAATTGTGATCCCCCTGTTCCGCGACAAGCCAACGAAATATTGTGAATTACATGATGGCATGGCATGAAGTCCTTCCTTGATAAGTTCTTCAAGGAAGGACTTCCTTCGAGGCGTAATTCCCGTGCAAACGGGAATCCAGAGCCACATGGAATCCGGATTTCGCTGCGCGGCTCCCGAATGACGGGATCTTTGTCAAAGTTTCAACTAATCTTCTTGAAAGACAGCCATGGATACTATCGGTTCTTTTGCTTACCTTCTCGTGCTTGCAGCCCTTTTTGCTGGTGTGCTTGTCTGGGCGTTTGCCCGAAAGCGCAAGAAACGTTTCGATGAGGATGGCAAGATACCGTTCCAAGAGTAAATTCAATTGAACAGTAACCCGCTCTACCTTGCGCTCAAATCCTGTGGACGAGAGGGCTGGAATGAACATACTGCCGGACTCTTGGTCGGTGCCGCTGTCTTCCACGTGGCGTCGCCCTTTGTCACTCTGCGTTACAGGGCCTGCCGAAAATGCGCTTCGGCCTCGAACCGCTTCAACGCTTCGTCGAGCGCAGCCGCTTTTTCGGCCGTGCGCTCATTAGCATGGCCAGTCACGCCGCGCTTGGTTCCTGTGCGTGCCCTTGTGGCGAGCTTTTGTCGCTGCAACAAGTCGCGAGCCTTGTCCCGCAACGCCCTAGTTCGCTCGAGTCGACGATGAAGGTCGGCAGTGCCGAGAACCTTGCAACTGGCACCTAGGCTGGACTCGAACAGTTCGGTTTCGGCGGTGCTGAGAAAGCTGCGTGTTTGATCGCGGTCATTAGTCATGAATGTCTCATCGGAGGATGGCAAAATGGTGAGCCAAGCGCATCACTTGGGCAAAGCGGAGACTACCGGTCGCGGTACTTGAGCGTCAGCGCCCGGTTCGTGCCGTCCGGTGTGGCACTGATGGTGAGCGACAATGCGCGGCCGCGTGGTCGGCGATAGGTGCCGTAATAGGATACGTATCCAGAGGTACTAGGGTTCTTCTATACATACCGCTCCTTTCTGCCGTTGACACTTCGCAAAGAGGTGATTGTTCTCACGGCCATTTCGCAAGCTGGCCGTTTTCGAGATTCGAGGCATCGTAGGCAAATACGATCCGCGGATCCGGTCCGATCAGCCGCTCATCCTTGCCCGCGTAATGAAGCCGGCTGAGCAAGTCCTCGATGATATTGAGCCGCGCGAATCATCGCTTGTCGTTGGCGAGCACCAGGGTCCACGGCGCCGTCGGGTCACTTTTAAAAGTTTAGTTTGCATGTTGATGCGCCTCCCTTGGGTGGACTTAGTTAATGGGGTGATATTGCAGCTTAGCGCTTCACCTCGGCCGCCCAATAGCCGGGACGACCGTAGTGCTCGTGGATGTCCATTTCCTGCGTTCGATCCAATTGCGCCGTTGAGTCGTACGTCGGGGCTTCTTTCACTGCCTGCCGGGTCAGATCGACCGAGACGGTAGCCTCGGTCCAGCTGACGCTCTTGACCCATTGCGGCGCAATTAGCACCTGGTGACCAAGCCACCAGTTGCTGGTGTTCACAATCAAGTATCGAATTGCCCACGTCTCCTCATCGACGAGCAGCCCCTGAACGTGACCGATTTCACCATCGCTCGCCTTGATGTGATAGTCCATTACGGCTTTGCAACTGCGCAGATGGAGATCGTCGTCCTGGTGCCGCGCCGCTTCATCGCGTGCTTTCGCCTCCCGCACCTCCGGACTTGCGCTATACGGCGGCACGACGAGGCCACCGTAGCCTGCTCCCATTGCGCCTGGATAAATTCCATCGCCCCAGAGCCCCGCACCACCCCAATAGGAGGGATAGCCGTAGTACCCGAGGTAGCGCATCTCGTGCTGGCGCGAGACCGGCTGGTCGGTGTCGATGTCGGGACTGTTCCTCACCTGCTCTTTCGTGATCGAGACAGACAGCACCTTCTTCGCCCAATCCGGACGGTCGATCGCGATCGGAGAGATCAGCACTTTGCGGCTTGAAAGCCAGCCGCCGGTGTCGACGATGAAGTAGCGGATGACCCACGCTTCATCATCGAAGTAGAAGTCTTTCACGTGACCGATATTGCCGTCGGTCGCGCGGAGGGCGTAGTTCTCCAGATCATTCATGCTGCGCAACACTTGTCTTTCTCCTTCAAATTGGAGATTTAAAAAAATTGGGTTCATTAGAACGAGTTTGTTTGTACGCAGAATGGGGGCCCAATGCTGTGCGGTAGCGTACATAGGCTTGACCCGTGAAATGGCGACAAACTTTACGATGAGCTGAGTCGGTGGTTTACCGCCTGAGAAATTCGCAGCAGCAGCATTTTGGCCGACCGGCTCTGGGTTGGTTTGGCCGAACGCGCACGGGCTCACCGCGCCCGACTTGCCGTCCTGCACGAATACCCGCTCCGGCAGCAAGAAAATCAGAATCGAGATTATGAAATTGAGCAGGAATCACTTGCCCGAGCCGAGATTGATCACCAAGTTTTCTAGGCAGACGTCGTAAGCTGATAGTCGCAACGCGGCCATGGGCCGACCTGCATTTAAGCGCCCAGAAGTGGACTGCCAACCGCCAGTGGCCCCAATATAGGGGGTATGTTCGTTATCGCGCATGCACAATGAAACTCTGAATGCAAAGTTGCTCCCGTGCGAAAACGTACAGACCATGCGGCTCAAACTGCCTACAAACATGGGTCTGGACGCCGAACGCGGCGTCCGCCCAACGAAGTTGCCTGTCCCTCCATCGTCCATCGTCGTGCCGTATCGACGCTGGTTGTGCGCCCGAGGCGGCGTCGAACCTCTTAAGGGAATCCCATGAGCAAAAAGACCCCCCTCGCCACTTCGCCCGCGGCGTCTGCCGCCACCTAGGACTACGAAGCCCATGCATCCACCACCTATACCGTAGGCAGCTATCTTGCGGCCCGTCTTTCCCAGATCGGCTTGAAGCATCATTTCGTCGTTGCAGGCGACTACACGCTCGTGCTGCTGGATCAGCTCCTGACCAACAAGGAAATGGGGCAGGTTTACTGCTCCAATGAACTAAATTGCGGGTTTGCCGCCGAGGGCTATACCCGGGCTCATGGCGCAGCGGCTGCCATTGTCACGTTCAGCGTCGGAGCGCTTTCAGCCTTTGATGCGCTTGGCTTGGAGGCGCATATGCCGAGAACCTGCCAGTCATTCAGGCCTTCGGTGGTGTCTTGTCCGGATGATCCGCACTCATCAGCGCGCGGAAAGTCAGAACCGGGATCGATGCCCGGTGCAGCACACGATTCGCTTCACTGCCCATGATCAGCGCCGCCAGGCCTTTGCGATTGCGGGAGGTCATCACGATCAGGTCGCAGCCGCGTTCATTGGCGACATCGACGATGGCATCGTACGGGCGGCCTTTGGCAATCACCGTCTCGCAGGCCACCCTGGCAGCGGCGGCAGTGCGCTCCACGAACGCGAGGAAACTCGTCGCCCGTTCGCGCTCCCGTTCTTCCATGCGGTCATCCAGATCGGTCGGCAGCAGGCCCTCGGGACCCATCATCATGCCGAAGTCCTGCATGACATGGATGCCGGTGATTTTTGCGCCACACAGTTTTGCCAGTTCAATGCCGCGCTCGATGGCCCGCTCGGAATGTTCGGAACCGTCGGTCGGCATCAGGATGTGTTTGAACATTTTTGCTCCTCGTTCTGCGGAATCAATGCCCGCTTGCCCCGCGCCTGCATATTCGCTCAGTTCAGCGTTGAGCGTCCAGCATGTGTATAGCAGGCTGCCGGCTGCCCGTCGTCACACCATTACAAATAAATTAATAAAAACAAATACTTAATAAATATCATCCCCGCAAACAAGCCGCGACTTATTTTTTATGGTCATCCCGGCCCGGACGGTAACTGGTTTCGGGCCGCAGACCGGCGCGTTGCGCTTTTTCACTAATACGGCCGTTTTCAAGATAACCACCGGTGGCGGCACGGCGCCCGCCTTCGTCCCACTGCGCCAGCCAGTCGCCGACCGGCGCACCGAACCACGGCGCCTGCGGCCGCAGTTTGGGCAAACCGATCTCGTCCCAGATTTTACGCGCGCCTTCCATGTATTCCTGTTTGGGCAGCGCAAACGGCGGCAGGATTTCCTTGGCCGTGGCATCGATCAACAGCGTCGCGTCTTCCTGGTCGGTTTCATGTTCGCGCTCAGGACCGTGACCCCCGCTGCGGTGTTTCAGCACCTGCAGGTCTTCAACCGGATTCATGCGGAAGGCCAGCGCCCAGAACAGCGCGTCGGAATTTTCCGGTTCGATGTCCTCGCTGACTGCGATGCCGATCTTGCCGCAGTCGGCCTTGAATGAAGTCACGCCGTAGAGCGCGCGCCAGATCTCGCTGCGTGGCGTGCCCTGCGCAACAGTTACTACCGTCATCCGTCGCAGCGCGGTCATGCGTTCATGCAGCGTTACCCGCGTCACGCCCTTGATGCCCAGTGTATTGCGCAGATGCGACAGGAACATCGGCTCATAGGACACGCGTTTGATCGCGCTCGACTCGCTGGGCGTGACCTGGCTCAGGTAGGAAGCCACGATCGCATTCCTGCGGTGAGTGATCGCCGTCACCCGCATCGGCATGTTGAACTGTTCCAGCGCGACATGACCGTGCGATTCGCCGAAGGGACCTTCGGGTTCGACATGTTCGGTGTCGATAAAACCCTCGATCACGATCTCGGCATCCGCCGGCACCAGCAGGTCCACGGTTTTGGCACGCACCACCCGGATCGGCGCACCGGCGACGCCACCGGCCACACCGACTTCATCGAGGTCGATCGGCAGTTTCATCGGCGCGACAAACGCCACGCAGGGCGGTGCACCAAGCACGATGGCAATCGGCATGGTCTTGTCGCCGCGTTTCTGGTGTTTCTGGTAATGGCGGTAACCGCCGGCGCCGCCGACCCTTGTTGCCATGCGCACCACCATGCGGTCCGGCGCCTTCAGTCCGGCACGGTAGGTGCCGTGGTTCTGGATGCCGGTTTCCGGATCCTTGGTAATCACATTGGTCGCCGTCAGCGTCGGCGCGCCGTCGAAACCCGGCGTCGATACCGGAATCGGCAATGCATCGAGACCGTTGCCCTCGCCTTTCAGCGCATCCCCGGTGATCACCACCTCCTGGCAGGCGCCGGTCTCGACGACACGCGGTGGAATCGGATTTGCAATCGCCTTGTCCCAGCGGCTCTGCACTTCCTCCAGTGGCGCCTGCATGCCGACACCGTAGATTTCACGGTTGCCGGCAAACGCGCCGACCACCACCGGAAACTTGTACTTCCGGCCCTGCGCGTTGACGACATTGGTGAACAGAAAAGCCTTGCGCTCGTGCTCCTCAATGCCGCCGACGTACTGCCAGCGCACCAGCGGGTGCATCTCCGAGTCCTTGTCGATCGCGCGATCAACCTCGATCAGCAGGCCGCGCTCGCGCAATGCCTCCAGGTGGTCATGCAGGTCCGCGTAACCGCGACTGGTCTTGTTCATGCTGCTGCGGCTATTTTCGGGTTGCAACCCAGGGCGACGTTTTTCCGCCCGCAGTCACGGTGCCTTCGATGCGGTCACCGTTGACTTTGGCGGTATAACGGCCGTCACCCGCGCTGAATCTGAGTTCGTCGCCGCCCAAACGCCCGTTCAGCACCGGGGCCAGCTTGCCGCTGCTGCCCACCGAGCCGTGCACCATCTGGTATTCCTGCGCGAACTTTATTTCATCCTTGCCCGAAGTCCAGTTGCCCGCGACCTTGGCCGGCACAATCCACAGATAAGCGGTGCAGTAGCTGCTGCAGTCCTTGCTCGCGGTCTGGCTCTCGTCGGACTTCCAGTCGCCCATCGTGAACGAATTGGACACCACGCGGGTGCCGGGCTTCATGTCGAGGATTTTCGGGCGCAGCCTGACGTTGAGTTCCGGCAGCAGGAACAGCGTGATCACGGTCGCCTTGGAAAAATCGGTCTCGAAAATATCGCCGTGGATGAACGTCACCTTGCCGGCGATTTTTTCCTTCGCTGCATTGCGGCGCGAGAGCTCCACCATTTCCGGGTTGAACTCCACCCCGGTGGCCGTTGCGCCGCGCTTGCCCGCGGTGATGACGGTGCGGCCGTCGCCGGAACCGAGGTCAAAGTGAATATCCTTGGCCGTCAGCTTGGCCATGTCGAGCATGCGGTCCACCAGCGCCTGCGCGGTGGGCACCCAGACGACGTCCTTGCCGGCCTGACCGACTTCGGGTTCAAACGCGGGCCTGGGTTGCGCCTGGGCAAATGCGGCGGCGGCAAAGCAGGACAGGATCAGCGCCAGCACGGTGCGGCGCGCGTGGATCGGTGTGGACATTTTCAATCTCCGGGGCTGAAAACTGCGGGTTCGAACTGCGGATTTGACTGCTGCGGGATAATACCGGATTCGACCGCAAAACGCGGTGTCCACAGTCTCCGGGCCGGTCGGCTTATCATCGGGTTTTAAATGCCTGTCTCTGCCATGGACACTGCCACCCCGAATCCGCCCCGCCGCATCGTCAAGGCCGCCTGCCCGCACGACTGCCCGGACACCTGCGCGCTGGAAATCACCGTCGAAGACGGCAGGGCAACCGGCATCCGCGGCGGCGACATGCCGTTCACGGCCGGCACGCTGTGCACCAAGGTGGCCCGGTACCTCGACCGCACTTACGCACCGTCACGCATCCTGTACCCGATGAAACGCATCGGCGCCAAAGGCGAAGGTCGCTTCACGCGCATCAGCTGGGACGAAGCACTGGACACCATCGCCGCGCGTTTCAAGGCCATCGCCGCTGAAAATCCGCAACAGATACTCCCGGTCAGTTACGCCGGCACCATGGGCATGATCAGCTACGCCGGAATGGACCGGCGGTTTTTCTACCGGCTGGGTGCCAGCCTGCTCGAACGCACGCTGTGCTCCTCCGCCGGCAAGGCCGGCATGAAAATCACCCTCGGCGGTTCCGTCGGCTGCGATCCTGAGCGGGCAGACGAAGCCAGGCTGATCCTGATCTGGGGCTCCAACCCCGTCACCTCCAACCTGCACTTCTGGGCACGTTGCCAGGAAGCCAGGCGCCGCGGCGCAAAACTGATCGTCATCGATCCGCGGCGCAACGAAACCGCGGAGAAATGCCAGCAGCACATCGCGCTGTATCCCGGCACTGATGCCGCGCTGGCATTGGCGATGATGCACGTCATCATCGGCGAAGGCCTGACCGACGCCGACTATGTGGCTAACCATACGCTGGGTTATGCCGAACTCAAGTCAAGGGTGCGCGAGTGGACGCCCGGACGCGCTGCCGCGATCTGCGGCATCACCACTGATGAAATCATCACCCTCGCCCGTGAATACGCCGGCACCCGCGCTGCGATGATCCGCCTCAACTACGGCATGCAGCGCCATGCCGGCGGCGGCATGGCCACACGCACCATCGCCTGCCTGCCGGCGCTGACGGGGGCATGGCGTGAGCCCTCCGGT
>Ga0163149_10004835_pt1 | contig 14453 bp, 10 predicted proteins | sample OliLakLV19MP5G1_FD_148604 | JGI IMG/M metagenome (GOLD analysis project Ga0163149, IMG submission 148604) | Freshwater microbial mat bacterial communities from Lake Vanda, McMurdo Dry Valleys, Antarctica - Oligotrophic Lake LV.19.MP5.G1 | ecosystem: Environmental > Aquatic > Freshwater > Lake >...
ATACTACGATCAATGGCCTTACTTTTTACATTGGTTTGCATGATTATCCATCCTCGCATGGTGATGATGTGATCTCACTGCAGGATCATAGTAACAAAACTCAGTTTAGAAATATCTGGATTAGGAAACTGTAGAAAGAACATTTTATAAAAAATTAATAAATCGCTCCGATTGATCGGGGCGATTTTTTTGACTCCTATTAAACAACCTTGTCTAACTCCTTAAGAAGGCGCTTTCGAAAAGCATGATAGTTAACCGTGATGGTATGACGAGGCGTTTTAATCTGATTGAAATCAGGATGTTGAACTTCCTGATTGGCAAGTTTTGAAATGTCTTTGGGCCGTTTCCATTTGCCAGCCAGTTCACGCGCCATAATACGGCTTTGTAACTCCGAGCCTGGCCAGATGCAACCCAATGGCTGGAATAAGCCTATGAAATAAACATTTTCAATTTCCGGATGAAGCATTCGCAGATACAAGGGAACTTCGCCTTTTGAATAATCAATGCGTGCAGAATCAAAAAATGGATGGGAAATATAGTAACCCGTACAGGCTATGATGACATCGTACTCCCCTTCGCTACCGTCTTTGAAAACCACTTTAGATCCTTCATAATGATCAATATCTGACCGTGGCCTGATCTTGCCATGTCGCAAAAAATAAAATAATTCGCTGTTTACTGTTGGATGATGAAATCCAAAATCATCCTCCGGCTCGGGAAGGCCGTACATGGAGTTTTTTCCTTGAAGTAATTTAATCATCCAACTTGTTGATTTTCTCCACAGGAACGAGGGGAGAAAATGCACCAAGCTGCCTACAGTATCAGAAGGTTTTCCAAATATAAATTTGGGAATCACCCAATAGCCTCTTCGCCAACTGATATCGGTGTCTTTTGAAAACCTGGATGATTCGACCGCTACGTCACAAGCAGAATTGCCACCGCCAATCACCAATACACGCTGACCTGTGAAATCAGAGAAGCGTTTGACATCATGTGAATGCATGATCTTGCCAGCGAATGTGCCCGCGTACTCAGGATAGCGAGGCTTCCAGTGGTGACCATTACAAACCGCAAGCGCATCGAAGATTTCAGTTTTCTTCATTCCATTTTTACTGGTAGTGACATGCCATTTCTTTGCCTCATCCAGTTCGCATCGTTCCACCAGTGTATTGAATTGAATGTGGTCATACAACTTGAATTGACGCGCGTAATTCTGAAAATAGTTAGCCAGTTGCTCATGCGATGGATAATCGGGATAATGTTCTGGCAGTGGGAAATCTTCATACTGCGAAAGGGATTTAGAACTAATGATGTGCGTGGTTTCAAATACACTGGAGTGTGAGGACTCTTCACTGAATACCCAATTTCCACCCACCTCATTGCCATAATCATATACGGTGACATCAAGCGAATGCTCCAACAGATTCTTGGCGGCAGTAATGCCCGATGGGCCCGCTCCTATTACGCAGACTTTTTTCTCTTTCATAAAGCTTTTAAAAAGGCTAACTCCTAAATTCTCCAGATGTATTGGGTGGTGATTAGGGAGTGATGAGTATCTTTTTTCGCAAGTAATTATTTCTCTATCAATCCTTCCAACGTTTTCATTATCAACGGAGCCGTTGGCTTACCCACCGACATGCCCGTTAGATATTTTGAATGGGGAATGTTTTTATCTTCAAAAAAAGCAGGCTTTAAAATATAACCGAGTGCATCCATGCTTAGGCCCAATACAAACCGGGGGCCGGTGCTCATCAATTTTTTAGTCTCAAGACCATAATAGGGCGCTGTTTCCCCCGGGTGTGTAGCAAACTGTGCGTCACCGATGGCAAACCAGACTATTTCTGTTGCCACTGAATCCTGTATAGGACGCGCAATGGTACCAATGGCCGACAATTGTTTCCACGCTTCATTCTCAACAGGAAACTTAACCTTCTTGCTTTTAAACCGGATCGAAGTAGAAGAAAGAGTGTCGCCTGTTTGCATCGTCTTAATAACTTCACTGGCTAGCTCGCGACCTCTGCGTTCCGCTTTTTCAAATGTACCTTCGCCATCAACCGGTTGAACCCAGCCACCAATCGCGCCTTGAAGAAATAAATTCTCACCCTTCCAGTGCTGGTTAAGCTGTTTATAAAACCCATTCACATAATCGGCTGATACTTCTGAATAACTGGCATCCATAAAAGTGGGGTGACAGGCAAAGTTGGTAAGGCTGGCAATGTTGTTTCCTTGAATGTCTTTGAATTGCATAATGGTTACTGACCGGTCAATCTCTTCATTACAAATATTTTGTACCCACGGATCTCCAAACATAGATTCTCCGGTAACCACAATTGCTTCACGTGCATTTTCGGAAGCCAGTTTGATTTGCTCGGCTGCGGTGTTTACAACAATCTTTATATAAGCAGAATCGACTCCGGTATGTTGATAGTCGCTTCCCCATATACCCACTACATCCGGACCAGAATGCGTGTGGGTGGAAGACACTACGATCCGATCAACCGGAAAGGTTGAGATTGACGCAGTGCGCTCACGAATACGCTGCACTTCCGTATTGAGCAGACCAATACAATCGAATGTTAAAATCGCCAACGAAGAAGCACCATCATTAATAACAACGGCCTTCACATATAAACTATCATGCACACTGGTAAACTTGCGGTTTTGTTTGTCACCCGCAATAAAGGCGCCCATGGGTGGATTAATCGGTGCTGAACTTGCACCAACAGTAAAGTGACTCAAACTCTTTTTATCTTCTTGCTTGCAGGAAACGGCAAGTAACATGATAAAGAAGTACGCTATTTTTCTCATCGGTAAAATAAATTCAGGGAAGATGGAAAAAATACAAGAAAGAAAAAAGTAGTGGTTATATACTTCCTAGGTTAACGCAACCATCTGTTCTTGTAACAACGTAAAGAGTCAGGAATTTTAAGTGAAAAAAATAAATTAATTATTTTCACTCAGGTCATCCAAGGTCTTAAATTTTCTTCCCAAGCCAGACACGGCACCCACATTAAAGAAACCAACCACTTTTGATCCCTTTGCATTGGCATTGGTAATGTTGGTAGAGACATTTGCCAGCGGTGTTGCGAACAATTCTCCAAATCCACCCGGGCGATCTGTTTGAATTTTCATTTCGTTGAGGAAATTGAAGGATGCCTCCGTCACGGCATTGATTTCCACATAGATAGAATCACCGACTATGTAGGGTGACTTCGTCTTGTTTTTATCATTTGGATCTTCATCAAATGGATTGATGGATCTACGGATGGGAGCAATGAAAGTGATTCCGCTAAAATTGCCCCCTTTTGAAAATCCAGCATCATAGGCAGTAAGAATTTCACTGGGCTTGTTTAATACCTGTCCATTTTTATAGGTTTTAATCCAATACGAATCCCCAGACTCTAAGGGATCCGTTGACCAGAACTCCGCCTGGTATTGTTCATCCGTGAATTGCGTAGCATCTTCCTTAAAAAAGGTAACACTGTCTATCACCGGCACTCTGCCCATGACTGACTCAGACGCAAAATTTTCTCCCGCTACAATTATCGACAGGTTATATCGCAGCCCAACCGATCCGAAGACTTCATTGGTTGCGGGTACCCATTCATAAACACCGGTTTTAGTGCTTTCATTAAACGAATATATCTTTCCATTCTGGTCAGTCACGTTCACCGTTGCTCCTGATACACCGGGTGGCAGTATATTTTCAAAATAAGGCTGGGTACGTGTTAGCACAATCTGCTGCTTACCGGGTTTATTGGTAAGCCACGCATCAATAACCAAAACAGGTTCTGCTTTTTCCAATGTTGGATTAATTACATCTTCACAACTGAATAAAAGTGGTGATAAACTTACACCCACTATCAGGATATATATAAAACGATTCATACCCATTAGAATTTAAAGTTGTAAGAAACGGAAGGAATAACAGTGCCGATAATCGATAACTGACGCGCTTCACTATTAATAGGAGTACCCTGTGGTACACGTTCTGTTCCTTGTGTGAAATAAATAGAAAACGGATTTCTTCGGGCGTAAGCATTGTAAACGCCAAAGACCCAATAGTCGGAATTTTTTCGCTCCTTACCATTTCGTTTTATTGTTTTACCCTCCAGACGGAATGATACATCGAGGCGATGATAGGCGGGCAACCGCACATTGTTCCTTCCATCCGCTGCATTATATGGAATCAATATACCCTGCATGATAAATCGAGAAGTAGGGAATGTGGTTGGTGTGCCACTGACAAAGGTGAAGTTGGAAGATACCGACCATCGCTTACTGATATCATAAAAGCCACTTAATTTAATATTGTGTCGTTGATCAAATCGCGTGGCATACCATTCATTCCGGTTGATGCCATCCACACGCAACTCTGTACGCGCTAATGTGTAGGCAACCCAGCCTGTAAACTTTCCTGTTTTCTTTTGCAAATAGAATTCCAAACCATAGGCGCGACCTTTTCCAATCAACAGGTCTCCTTCCAGATATTGATTGATCAGCAAATCTGCACCATCAATATAATCGACTTGATTCTGTGTGGTTCGAAAATAAGTTTCTACTGAAAATTCATATTGTTTAGTTGGTCCAATGTTCCTAAAATACCCAACAGCATATTGATCACCTAGTTGAGGTTTAATGTTATTGGAACTTGGGGTCCAGACATCAAGAGGATTGGATGCCGTTGTGTTGGAAATGAGGTGTAGGTATTGTGCCATACGGGTATAGCTTGCTTTGATGGAGCTATGCTCATTAAGTACAGCTTTGATGGAGAACCGAGGCTCCAGGTTGCCATAGGTAGAGGCTACCTCTCCTTTGTTAAATACACGCTCGTCTATGGGTGTTCTTCTTATTCCAGCAATGGTATCATTGTAAATGTATTGCGTACCAGGACCGAGGGCGGCAAAGTACGAGTAGCGTAATCCGTAATCAATCGATACCTTCTCGGACAATCGCTGGTTATTGCCAATATACACGGCTGATTCAAGATTATATTTTTCAGGTAAACTGACATCAACTTTATCTCCATTAGAGGTGCCAAAGGCATTGGCAGGTTCAAAGGAATAATAGTTTAACTCCACACCAAAGGAGACTTCATTATTCGTATTGATGAAATAACTGAAGTTGGGTTTAAAGGTAATATTCCGAATGGAAGATTTCCACCGAAAGTTGTCGCGATCGTTTTCCCCAAATTGCAGGGAGTAATCATAGCGACTGAAGATTCCCGAGAAATTGGCAAACAGTCGATCGCTGAAAATCTTATTCCACCGAATGGTGCCCGTATTGTTTCCCCAGGAAAAACCCTGGTTCTTTGCAAAGAAAAAATTATCCCTACCTGAATAACCTGATACAAAGATTCGGTTATGATTATTAATATTATAGTTCGCTTTTCCGGTAAGGTCATAAAAATTTAGTGCCCCACCATCGCTTAGCACATCTAAAAAAGGTTTTGCAAGAACATCAGCATATGATCTGCGGCCGGCCACAATAAAGGAGCCCTTACTTTTAAACAAAGGGCCTTCTACTGCACCACGACTGAAAATTGTTCCTACACCTCCTGTAACTTCATAGTCCTTGTTATTTCCCTCTTTCATACGAACATCCAACAGGGAGGCTATTCGACCTCCAAACTGGGCGGGTATGGCACCCTTATATAACTTCGTATCTTTTACAGCATCCGGATTAAAAACTGAGAAAAATCCCAATAAGTGCGATGAATTATAAACGGTGGCCTCATCTAATAAAACCAGGTTTTGACCTACACTTCCTCCTCTTACGTTAAAGCCAGAAGCCCCCTCGCCCACGGTACTAACGCCAGGGAGTTGTTGCAGACTTTTTATCACATCTGCCTCGCCCAAAAAAGCAGGTATTTTAAGGATGGTATTGATATCCAACCGATTGGTACTCATGCCCATAGCCTTCACGCCCTCTTCATCCTTTTCGGAGGTCACCACCACTTCCTGCAACTGCTTACCCTCGGCTGCTAATTCAATATCCAAGCGCACATTCTGTGTGAGTCCAATGCTTTGGTTTTGGCTGGCATAGCCGATATAACTAAAGTCAACTTCGTAGGTGGCGGCCGGTAGAGTTATTGAATAGAATCCATAAACATTGGTAGTTGTGCCAACAGCTTGTGATTTAAGATAAACGGTAGCCCCAATCATGGCCTCTCCGTCAGCGGCATCCTTAACATACCCGCTAATTGTAAACTTGGCTTGTCCTGCAGAAAGAAGGGGTATAAAAATAAAAAGTAAAATAGAGCGCATTAATGGGTATTCAGATTAGTATCAAATAACTCCCACATTAAACAGCTAATGCGCAGGAAAGTTGCGATGGTTGTGAATAATTTTCAAATCAACCGCTCATTTGCGTAAACTAGACCACGTGTGTGAAACCATACCGGTAGATTTAAAAAAGACTTTGTACTTTAATTTCATATTTTAATAATATTGAAAAGTACCAACCATTTAGGTAAAGGAAATGATGAGTAACCATAACCAACTGAAAATAATGAAACCATTGAAACAAAAAGTCATCTATATTCCACTATTTCTATTGTTCAGCATTTACGTGGCATTAGGCCAAGGCAACGATTTGAAATGGCTGGACAAAATTAATTCGCCCGTCAATCCACCCACGGATAAAGGATGGCAATTCATTTCAAATAGCGTGACACCGATTAGCCTGGCAACAACGATAACCATGTTTGTCGTTGGTAGTGCTTCGCACAACAAAGAGTTAAAAGCAAAATCGTATAAAACCGGAATTTCTCTTATAGTGGCAGGAGCTATTTCCTCTACCTTAAAAATCACCGTTCAAAGGCCCAGACCTTTTGAAACCTATCCAAACATCATTTATCAAAAAGCCGAAGTAGGGACGTATTCATTTCCATCTGGTCACACAAATTTTGCTTTTGCCACCGCCACCTCATTATCACTGGCATTTCCAAAATGGTACGTAATCGTTCCTGCTTACTCCTATGCCGCGGCCGTTGGCTATTCAAGAATGTATCTGGGAGTTCATTATCCCAGTGATGTACTGGTGGGTGCATTAATCGGAGCGGGTTCTGCCCTGCTCACCTGGAAAGCACAAAAGTGGATTACTAAAAAAAGGAAGAAATAATATTCGTTCTTATAATCAAGACATTACCTGTATACCTGTAATCATTCCCATTTCTCAATTCAAATGCCTCAATTAATCTCGCTCCAACTCCAATCTGGCTTCTTCCAGATCAAGCTCATATTCAATTTTGCGCATGACTTCATCACTTATCTTTTCATCCTTCCTTAAATTCAAAATTAATTCACGCTCGCGATTTATCAGTTCATATTGTATCCGATGCAATTCAGCTATTTGCTCAGCGGTCATGTGTTGTTCCGACTCAATTTTCCGTATTCGCTGAATGCGGATTTCATATTTGCTTTTTATTTGATTCAACACCACGTCATTCAAGCCCAAGGCATAATTTTCTTCAATGTGTTCAATTACTGAGGCTGCCAAATGCAATCGTGTTCTTTCCTCTTCCTTAACATATCGGTCATCCAATTTCACCCCCAGCCAGTGTATGAGTTTTCGCAATGTCATTCCTTGTAATACCAGTGTTACAAAAATTACGCAGAACGTAAGAAAGATGATCAGATCGCGATTGGGAAATTCTTTTGTTTCGTTTACCATCAATGGAAGACCCAGGGCCGCTGCCAGTGAGACAATCCCTCTCATCCCCGACCAAGCAATGATGGATACGCCTTGTACATTTGTATCTGGCTCACGCTCTCTAATGGATTTGCTGAACCATCGCGGCAAATAAGCTCCGGGAAACACCCAAAGAATGCGCGCCACCACAGCGGCAAGGCTAACCACCGCACCATACAAAAACAACATGCCAATGGAATCGCTGGTAATATGTCGCAGGATGATGGGGAGTTGCAGGCCAATCAAAATAAAAATTACTCCATTCAAAATAAAGATCATTGTGTCCCAAACTGCTGTTGCCTGAAGCCTGGTGCGATTAGAAAAAACCTGCGAAGAGCGAGGACTCAAAAACAAACCTGCCGCCACTACCGACAGTACACCCGAAGCATGAAATTCTTCTGCCAACAAATATGCCGCATAAGGCGTCAACAATGTGAAGGTCGTATCGGTAGTAGAATTATTAGGCGTTATTTTATGAATCCAGAAAAATACATATCCAATGATTAGACCCACAGCAATCCCTAAACCGGCTACGTAAAAAAAGTTAATGCCTGCCAACCAGAAGATAAATGTTCCTGATGCTGCTGCTGCAACGGCATATCGATAAGCAATCAAACCGGTTGCGTCATTCACCAGGCTCTCTCCATCCAGAATTGTGATAATACGTTTCGGAATTTTTAATCCTTTGGTTGCCGCAGTGGCTGCCACAGCATCGGGCGGTGATACAATTGCACCTAATACAAACGACTCGGCCCAGCCAAAATCAGGGATGAAATAATGTGCAGCCATGGCAACAATCAACATAGTGAACAACACACAACCAATGGCTAGTAATGAAATCGGTCGTATGGCTTCTTTAAAGTCAGGCCACGATGTATTCCATGCTGCCGCATACAACACAGGTGGAAGAAATATTAGAAACACGACATCAGGATCCAAAGTAATAACAGGTAATCCGGGCACTACACCGATCGCTATGCCAGCCAACACTAAAAGTATCGGATAAGGAATACGTATCTTATCGGTGACCTGTGCCAGGGCTGTCACCACTGCGAGTAAAAGTATGATGATACCGAGATTGGTCATAGAACTGCATTACTATTGAAAACAGTCCTCAATATGCTAAAAGTTAATGAACCTTTTTATCTCAACTTTTCAATTAAATTTAAAGTAATTAGTAAGCGGGTTGAACCATTTCCCATTTTTGGGGTTTTTAAATAGATCGAATGAAAATAGCTGTATCACGTAAGGAACATTTCAACGCTGCCCATCGCCTGTACAATCCGGCCTGGTCGGATGAAAAGAATGATGCCATATTTGGAAAATGTAATAACCCCAACTACCATGGGCACAATTACGAATTGATCGTGACTTTAATCGGAACACCTGATCCCGAAACGGGTTATGTATTTGATATGAAGGTGTTAAGCGATTTAATCAAAGAGCACATTCTTATCCATTTTGATCATAAAAATCTTAACTTAGATACGCCTTACTTCAAAAATCTGAATCCTTCAGCAGAAAATATTGCCGTAGTGATCTGGCGGATATTGAGGCAACAAATAGACAATCAGTACGACCTTAAAGTCAAACTCTATGAGACAGAAAGAAATTTCGTTGAATATCCGGCCCATTAATCCCTTCGATGAAGATTTTGATGATGATCAAATCGTCACTTCATGGAACACCCCTTTGCGCGAAGATGCGTTTGTGCTTAGCGATGACGAGAAAATAGAACAGATTGAAAAGCGCTTTCGCGAGATCATGGAGATACTTGGTCTTGATCTTACTGATGACAGCCTGAATGGAACACCAAGGAGGGTTGCCAAGATGTATGTGAAGGAAGTGTTCAGTGGATTGAATCCAAAGAACCGTCCGGTTGCAAAACTCTTTGAAAACAAATACAAATACGATCAGATGCTGGTGGAAAAGGATATCACCTTCTACTCACATTGCGAACATCACTTCGTTCCGATCTATGGAAAAGCGCATGTAGCCTATTTCTCGAGTGGTAAAGTAATCGGCTTATCAAAAATCAATCGCATCGTTCAATACTTTGCCAAGCGTCCACAAGTGCAAGAGCGTTTGACCGTACAGATCGGAAAAGAACTACAGCGTATACTGAGCACAGAACATGTAGGCATTGTGATGGATGCTAACCATATGTGTGTGGCATCTCGTGGCGTAGGTGATACAAACAGTAAAACCGGGACTGCCTTTTTTGGAGGCAAGTTCAGCGAAGAAACCTTTAAGCGAGAGTTTTTAAACTATATCAACAGCAAATAAAGAAAGCCCCGCCCAAAGCGGGGTTTTTCTTTGTGCGCCCTGCACGTCATTGTTCTTTGAGGTGAGAGGTCCTTAACAGACCAGCTAACGAGAACTGTTAGTCCACGGCAAGGGTGTTTACCGCGAGGTAAAATCGGAAGGAAGCCACGGACAAAAGTTTGACCTGACGAACAGAAACATGATATGAGGCTTTCTCCGTGGGCAAGTGGGCATTAGACTGCGAGCCCGATAGTTAGACGTAAACCGGAGGTAGTAAATCATGCAGGTTAAATGGAAGGAGCAATGTACTTACCATAGGAGATCTGTCTTTGAGAGCCGAGGCTATTCCAAACGAAACGGTAACGCAGAGCACGGAGACATAAGTCAGCCCCGACATGTCGGGGCCATAGAGATACCTATCCGGATGGTTAGTGTACTTCAAACATGCCCGGATGAGCCGTAAGATAGAAGGAGTGGACAGATGGTTGAGGAGAAAGCTTCGTTGCTACCGGCTGAAACAATGTAAACGAGTGATTGGTATAGTGCGATGGTTACGCAGACAGGCAGTGGAAGAAACCCTTTGCTGGCGTACTGCCCTGAGTGGCAAAAGCTGGTGGCGGTTATCCAACAGTCCGGGAGCCAACATAGGCATGAATAATCATTGGTTTGCTGAACAGGGTTATTACGGCCCGTATGACAATTATAAAGCCTTGCACCGTAATTTACTACCAAAGAAACCGCTGTATACGCAAATACCTACAGTGGTGTGAGAGGACGGCAGCCCCATTTAATTATTGGAGCTGCCTCCTACTTTAATTATGAATGAATCATCCAAAAAAGTTAAATAGAAAAGTAAAAACGAATAAAATCATCAAAATTCAACATAAAATTTTAGTAGCTTAGCGGCTCATAAAACATCGAAAATTAACGATTTATGGTATTCGACATAGACATGATCAAGGCCCTGTATGCAGCCATGCCCGGCCGTATTTCCAAAGCCAGAAAGATGGCTGGAAAACCGCTTACGCTGTCAGAGAAAATTCTTTACGCCCATCTGCACACGGATCAAAAACTGGAAAACTTTGGGCGGGGTGAATCATATGTAGATTTTGCTCCTGACCGCGTGGCCATGCAAGATGCCACAGCCCAGATGGCACTTTTACAATTTATGTCGGCAGGTAAAGCACAAGTTGCTGTGCCGTCTACCGTGCATTGCGATCACTTAATCACTGCTAAAAATGGTGCAGGTGAAGATTTGGCTTTCGCAAAAAATGAAAATAAAGAAGTATTCGATTTTTTAGGTTCTGTTTCAAATAAATATGGTATCGGTTTTTGGAAACCGGGTGCTGGTATTATCCATCAGGTGATATTGGAGAATTACGCTTTCCCGGGAGGATTAATGATCGGCACGGATTCGCACACTGTAAATGCCGGTGGGTTAGGAATGATTGCAATTGGTGTTGGCGGTGCTGATGCTTGCGATGTAATGGCAGGTTTGGCTTGGGAATTAAAAATGCCAAAATTAATTGGTGTAAACCTTATCGGTAAACTTAGCGGCTGGACTTCATCAAAAGATATTATCCTGAAAGTTGCGGGCATCCTTACCGTGAAAGGCGGAACGAATGCAATCCTCGAATACTTCGGGCCCGGTGCTGATTCATTATCTTGTACAGGCAAAGGAACGATTTGTAACATGGGGGCTGAAATTGGTGCCACGACCTCTCTTTTTTGTTACGATCAAAAAATGGCTGAATACCTAAAAGGCACAAACAGAGCCGATGTTGCCGCTGAGGCAGATAAAGTTGCAGCACATTTACGCGGTGATAAAGAAGTGTATGAATCGCCCTCCAACTATTTTGACGAGGTAATTGAAATTAATCTTTCAGAATTAGAACCTCATATCAACGGTCCGTTTACACCTGATTTGGCATGGCCTATTTCTAAATTCGCACAAGCTGTAAAAGACAATGGCTGGCCCAGGTATTTTGAAGTCGGGCTGATTGGTTCTTGCACTAACTCATCGTACGAAGACATCACCCGTTCGGCTTCCATAGCCCGCTTCGCTATAAAAAAGAAATTGAAAGCGAAAACGGAATTTACAATTACTCCTGGTTCCGAAATGGTAAGATATACCACCCAGCGTGATGGTCTACTGCAAGAATTTGAAAAAATTGGCGGATTGATTTTAGCGAATGCCTGCGGACCTTGTATCGGGCAATGGGCAAGGCACAGAAAAAACACGGAACCCAAAAATTCTATCCTCACTTCTTACAATAGAAATTTCGCCAAACGGAATGATGGAGACCCGAACACACATTCATTTGTAGCCTCTCCCGAAATAGTTACGGCAATGGTATTGTCGGGTGATTTATGTTTTAATCCGCTTACTGATTCTCTTAAAAATGAAAACGGAGAAGATATTAAATTAGAGGAGCCGCAGGGAATTGAGATGCCTTTAAAAGGCTTTGCCGTAAAGGATGCCGGTTTCCAGGCTCCCGCAAAGGATGGCAGTAGCGTGAATGTAATTGTATCGCCAAGTTCTGACCGTTTACAATTGTTAGCTCCATTCGCTGCATGGGAAGGCCTTGATTTAAAAGGCTTGAAACTGCTAATTAAAGCAAAAGGAAAATGTACAACGGATCATATTTCTATGGCCGGACCATGGTTGAAGTTCCGTGGACATTTAGATAATATTTCTAACAACATGTTGATTGGTGCGCTGAATTTTTTCAATGAAAAAACAGACAATGTAAAAAATCAATTGACAGGTTCTTACGATTCTGTTCCAAAAGTTCAACGTGCTTATAAAGCGCAAAACATTGGCTCAATTGTAGTGGGCGATGAAAACTATGGTGAAGGTTCTTCACGCGAGCATGCAGCCATGGAGCCTCGTCATTTGGGTGTTCGTGCTATTTTAGTAAAATCGTTTGCACGCATTCATGAAACCAACTTGAAGAAACAAGGTATGCTGGCATTGACCTTTGCCAACAAAGAAGACTACAACAAAATCAAAGAAGATGATTCGTTTAATATTGTTGGTCTTACCAGCTTTAGCCCGGATAAACCACTCACTTTGGTTATTAATCATAGCGATGGAAGTAAAGATTCCATCACGGTTAACCATACTTATAATAAAAATCAAATCGCATGGTTCAAAGCAGGGTCTGCATTGAACGCGATGGGTAATGTTAAAGCTGCGGCTGCATCAGCGGCTGCTTCTAAAAAAATAGCTATCACAAAGAAAAAAGCAGCGCCTAAAAAGGTGGCTGCTGAGAAAGTAGTTAAACCGGTAGCTAAGAGATCAGTTAAAAAGATTATTAAGAAAATTGCGAAGGCTGTAAAGAAAGTACTGGCGAAAAAGACTGTAAAGAAAGCAGCAAAGCCGGTGAAAAAGAGTAGTGCGAAAAAAGCGATTAAAAAATCAGTAAAAAAAATGGTTAAGAAAGTGGTTGCCAAAAAGAAGGTGGCAAAAACTGGTAAGAAGCGATAGTTAAACATGAAAATGAAGGATTTTTGACTTCCTCATTTTCTAATAAAGAATATTATGACAAAGCAAGTAATTACGCCCACCCGTTCCCTTTCAAAAGAAATGGAACAATCACTTAACAAACAGATCGTGATGGAAGGAGAATCCTCTGCCAATTATCTTTCGATGGCCAGTTGGTGCGAGTCGCAAGGTTATGAGCATTCCAGCACATTGCTTTATAACCATGCTGAAGAAGAGCGGGGACATATGCTTAAGATACTTCGCTATATCAATGCGGCTGGCGGCCACGCTTTACAGCCCGAAATCACCGGCATCAAACACACCTTTAAGAATTTAAAAGAAGTGTTTGAGGATGTCTTGAAGCATGAGATTGCTGTAACTGAATCCATCAATGACATAGTTGATCAGAGTTTAAAAACAAAAGACTTTGCAACATTCAATTTCTTGCAATGGTTTGTGAACGAACAACGGGAAGAAGAAATACTGGCGCGGAGAGCCGTTGAGATCTTTACCATGATTGGGGAAGAAGGTGTTGGACTTTGGATGATTGACCAGGAATTGGGGAAACTGGAAGCTTATGCCACAAAGGTTTCCGGAGTAAGTTGACATTTCGTTCAAGATGATCATGAAAAACAAAAAGCGCTCGCACGAGCGCTTTTTTAGTGATGAACGGGTCCTTGAAGAGGATGATATAACTATCAAAGCTTCTTATTAAAAACTCCAGCCACCATGCACCGTACACTTCCCCCACCGTATTGCTCAATGGTGTCAATCGTCAATGGCAAAAGCTCAGCATGTTTGCTGATTGCATTAATCTGACCGGGAAGCAAGGAGTTGAAAGCTTGTTGCGAAAGAAGAACGGTATGCTCACCTGCTTTTGTAATTACTTCAATCATATTTCCTGCAAACATGTTCATTTGCGCAAAACTAATGGCTACTACCTGGTGCTTCGTGGTTGACATTAAATCTAATAGTGTTTCCTGATCACCATCCCGTTTAATGGCATCAA
>Ga0163149_10004840_pt1 | contig 14446 bp, 10 predicted proteins | sample OliLakLV19MP5G1_FD_148604 | JGI IMG/M metagenome (GOLD analysis project Ga0163149, IMG submission 148604) | Freshwater microbial mat bacterial communities from Lake Vanda, McMurdo Dry Valleys, Antarctica - Oligotrophic Lake LV.19.MP5.G1 | ecosystem: Environmental > Aquatic > Freshwater > Lake >...
CAGGACCAGGTGGCCGCCGCCCTCGCGGATGTCGCCGTGGAGCGGGAGCGGCTGGCCGTCACGCTCTTCAGCCTCGGCGACGCCGTCATCGCCACCGACCCGCAGGCCCGCATCACGTTCATGAACCCCGCCGCCGAGCGACTGACGGGCTGGCCGCTGCCGGATGCGATCGGAAGGCCGCTGGCGGAGGTCTTCAACATCGTCAACGAGGCCACCCGGCAGCCGGTCGAAAGCCCCGTGACCAAGTGCCTCCGCACGGGAACCATCGTCGGCCTGGCCAACCACACCGTGCTCATTGCCCGCGATGGCAAGGAGTCGCCCATCGACGACAGCGCCGCGCCAATCAGGAGCGCCGGGTCCGTCGCGGGCGTGGTGATGGTCTTCCGCGATATCACCGAGCGGCGCGCGGCCGAGCGCGGGGTGGCGCACCTCGGCGCCATCGTTGACTCGTCGGACGATGCGATCATCGGCATGGATCTGAACGGCCTCATCACCACCTGGAATCGCGGCGCCCAGCGGCTGTTGGGATATTCCGCGGACGAGGCGGTCGGGCGACCCGTCACCATGGTCGTCCCCCCCGACTCCGCCCATGAGGAACTGCCCATCCTGGAGCGCCTCAGCCGCCGGGAGAGCGTCCCTCACTACGATTCCGTTCGCCGCCGCAAGGACGGGACGCTGGTGGATATCTCGCTGATGGTCTCTCCCATCCGCGATCCCGCCGGTCGGGTCGTCGGGGCGTCGGAGATCGCCCGCGACAACACCGAGCGGCGCGCCGCCGAAGAGGCTCTGCGGGCGAGTGAAGCCAAGGAACGCGACTCCCGCCTGGAACTCGACGCCGCCAACCGGGCCAAGGACGTCTTCCTGGCGACGCTCAGCCACGAGTTGCGCACCCCCCTGAGCGCCATGGTGGGGTGGATGAGCATCATCCGCAAGCAGGGTCGCACCGAGGAAGACCTGCGGGAGGGGCTCAACGTGATCGAGCGCAACACCCGCGTGCAGTTGCAACTCATCGAGGATGTGCTGGACATGTCCCGGATCGTCTCGGGCAAGGTCAGCATCGAGGCCAAGCCCTGCGATCTCGCGGAAGTCGTCCGGGCCGCGGTGGACACCGTGCGGCATGCCGCCAACGCCAAGAACATCGAACTCGTCGCCGACCTGGACCCGGATGCGCGTTCGGGCTTCTGCGATCCGGTCCGCATGCAGCAGGCGGTCTGGAACCTGCTCGCCAACGCCGTCAAGTTCACTCCCAAGAATGGAAAGGTTACGGTCATGCTGTCGCGCCCGGCTCTGCCCGAACGCTCCGTCACCCGCATCTCCGTCGCCGACACCGGGATAGGGATCGCCCCCTCGTTCCTCCCCTTTGTCTTCGACCGCTTCCGTCAGGCCGACGGCAGCACCCGCCGCAAGTTCGGCGGGCTGGGGCTGGGCCTCTCGATCGTCAAGCATCTGGTGGAAACGCACGGCGGGACGATCAAGGTGGAGAGCGGGGGTGAGGGCAAGGGCGCGATGTTCACCATCGACCTCCCGGTGCTTGCCGTCGTCCCTCCCTCGCCGCCGGAACACGACGGGCCGGAGCCCGCAACGTCCCCCAGCGTGCACCACGAGAGCGCGGATGTCGAGCCCGCGCCGAGTGCTCCGCCGCTCCGGCTCGACGGCGTGCGCATTCTGGTGGTGGATGACGAAGCCGATGCCCGCCGTGTGGTCGGCAAACTGCTGGAGGAGGCCGGGGCCGTGGTCGCGACCGCGGGCTCCGTGCCCGAAGCGCTGGCTCTGCTGGCGGGCGAAACGCCCGACGTGCTGGTCAGCGACATCGCCATGCCCGATGAGGACGGCTATGACCTGCTGCGACAGGTTCGCGCGGCCGGGCACACCGCCCGCTCGCTCCCGGCCGTGGCCCTGACCGCCTTCGCCGGCGAGGCCGACGCGCGGAAGGCGCTGCTCGGCGGATTCCGGGTCCACATCCCCAAACCGGTCGATCCGCACGACCTGATCGCCGTGGTCGGGAGTCTGGTCGGCAAGACCGGTCCGGGGGCGATGTGAGCGGCTGTCTGCGCAGTCTTCACAACCGACCACAGACAGAGGATGCGGCCAAGGGGGGCGGGGGCGGTCGAGCAATCCGTCCGGCAACTCCGGATCGCGAGCAAGTCGCCCCGAAAACGGTCGATCCGGCTGGGAGTGTCCCCCGCGTGCCCATGGACGGCTCGCGTCGCGGATGGACGTTTCGCTGAGCAAGCAGCCGAATCCACTGGCTGAACCATGTGTGGATGCGCTGGGTCAGCCCGACGGGCGAGCGCGGGCCGTGAGGCGATCAGTCGCAAGCGACGATCGCCGCCTGAGTGCTGCGCAGCGCGGCGTAAGCGTTCGCGGTGGGACCGCTCGAATGTCCGACGGGAAATACGCGACGACATCCACACTCGCGCTCTGCCCGGCGTAGAGCACGTTGGGCGTGGCCTGCACGCCCAGCTTTGCAATCCTGCGCCAGCGCGGTGCCGGAAGTAGCGGCCAACCCGGCGATACCGACGATTGTCCGCACGGCCGAGGACCGTGCCGCTGAACTGAGGGTGCCCCTGACGGAGCGGAACAACGATCGATTCATCGAGAACATGTGAGACTCCTTTATGGCCCCTTGGTGAATATGGGGCCTGCCAACGACGCGGAAGTTGCCCACGAATCGCGCCACAGCGAGCACGATTTGCAGCACAGGTGCCCCGCGTTCACGCCAAGTTCGATCGTGCGCTGGCTGCCTTGGTACTCAAAGCCGCTCGCCTCGCGGCTGCGCAACGTTCGCACCGAGCCTGGGGTGGGGCAGAGAGATTGCGCCGGCAATCGTGAACTCGCAGCCACGGGCTGATCAGCCGTCGGCCAGCGCCTTTACTCGCGAACCGGAATGAGGCCGGGCCCGGGTCTCGCCAATATGCACTTTGTGTACGCGGTCTGGAAGCCCATGCGTCGGCCGTTCCGCTCGGTGCCAGTCCCGGGGCGCGAGCCGATGGTGGCGACGCGGATCCCTCGCTCAACCGCCAGGTTAAGTCGTACAGCGATCAAGGTCTGCTGGATGCCGTGCCGGCTCGGCCCGAGGCCGCGACGACGGCCGCTTGGATGCGGCGGTATTCCCGCAGCACCATCCAGAGCGTGACCAGAAGAGTGACGGGCGCCGCCGCGGTCACGCCAATCGCCAACCAATGGCTCGCCGGCCCCACTGCGGGGTGCACAAACCGGAATCCAAACGCAGCCGCGACAGCGATCCCCCAGTCCAGCACCAGATCGAACCGCGACCTCAACTGTCGCACGACCAAGGGCACGGGAGCACGCTGTCGGTCTCCTACGTCTGCCATCGCGCAATCGCATGGAGCTGAACCACCCCCCTTCGACGCGCGCGGCCGACCGGCGTGCCGGTCATACCGGGGTATGCCTCACGTCGTCGCCAGATCTCGTCGCGCCAACTTCACACCCGCGACGATCCACAGGGCGGCGGATGCCCCGCCGAGGAATGCCATATCTTTCCCTTGCCACGCCGCTTCGCGAAGGATCAGGGCCGGGCGGTAGTAGTGCAGCACGCTGAGGAAACTGATTCGTTTCGCCGGCTCCCAGAGCAGTTCCAGGTAGTTCAGGAGCACCGAGGCGGCCGCGAAGATCATCACGAAGAGGACCGCGCGTCCGCGGCGGTCGCTGAAGACCGACGCGAGCAGCCCGCAGACGCCGATGAGCACGTACACCAATGCAAGATTGGCGAGGACGATGCCCATGAGCGACCAGTTCGGCTGGTTCTCCGGCTTGACCCAGAAGGAGCCGATGTAACTGCCCGCGAACATCGAGCCGACGACGAGCGCTGCCGTGACAAGCCACGCGAGGGTTTCGCTGATAAACAGTTCCCAGCGTGAAATGGGGAGCCCGAGGAGCACGTCGAGCGTGCCGCTCTGGATCTCGCCGGAGGGCACCCGTGTTGTCACAATGATGGCGTGCGCGAAGAGCAGCGCGACGATGACGGGGTGCGACCACGCTAGCGTGTACGCGATCTCGGCCACCCCCGAAGCATTCGAATCGACGCCCATCATGGTGTTGCGGAGTTGCACAAGCCCGGGCGGGATGAACCCGCGGCTCATGAACCGTTCCTGCACGCGCGGCAGGGCGTAACTCAGCAGGCCGCCGAAACTCCCGATGATCATCGTGAAGACCAGTGTGGCACCGAGGGTCTCGCGCCAGGCGCGGAGCAGCAGACCGAAGTTGATCAAACGCATCACGAGCGGACCTCCGAAGCGCGGCCCGCGGGAAACGCGGCGGTCGCCGGAGTGCCGACGGAGCCGTTCAACCCGGCGTCTGTCGACGCCGCGTTCGCGCTGCCGGGCCGTGACGGTCCGGCCGTTCCCGGTTCGTCGTCGGATTCGTAATAGCGGCGGAAGAGGGTTTCGAGATCCGGCCGCGCCAGCCGCACGTCGCTGACCGGTTTGCCGGCGAGGAAGTCGAGCATCGGCCGGAGCGAGCCGTCCTCGACCGAACCGACCCATCGCGCGGCGCTGCGAGCCGTGAGCGTCGCGAATGGGGGTGGAGGCGTGCGCTCACCAGCGGCGTCGGCCCAGACGATCTCGAACTCGTGCTTGGCCTGGCGGCGCAGATCGTCGAGCGTGGCGTCGGCGACAATGCGTCCCGAGCGCACGATCGCGACGCGCTCGCACAGAGCCTCCACTTCATTGAGTGTGTGGCTGGAGAAAAAGACGGTCTGCCCGCGTGCGGCCATGCGCTTGAGCATCTGGCGGAAGCGATCCTGCATCAGCGGATCGAGCCCGCTGGAGGGTTCGTCGAGCATGATGAGCCTGGGCTCGGGGGCCAAGGCGAGGATGAGCCCGAGTTTCTGCCGCATGCCGCGGGACATCTGACGGACCTTGACGCCCAGGTCGAGCTCAAATTCGTCGGCGAGCAACTTGCCCTTGGCCTGGATATCGCGGCGGCGGATTCGCCCGAAGAGTTTGAGCGCCGAGTGCCCGGTGAGCCAGGGATAGAGGCGCAGGTCGCCGGGGATGCTGCCGATCTCGGCCTTGATGGTGCGCGAGTCGCGCCAGCAATCGAGACCGAAGATCCGGGCGTTTCCGGTGGTGGCGCGGAGAAACCCGAGCAGGCAGCGGATGGTGGTGGTTTTGCCCGCGCCATTGGGGCCGAGAAAGCCGTGGAGCGACCCCTCGCTGACGGCGAGATTGACATCCTCGATTCCGCGGCGTGAGCCGTAACGACGGGTGAGGCTTTCGGTCAGGACTGCGTATGCCATGCGAAAAAGCCGAGGTATCGCGGGGACACCGGAACGGTGCGAACAGCCGCGTGTCGAACGGGAACTGATCTACGGTACGCCTCGCAGGGTAGCGTGCGAGGTCCGACGCGTGCGATTCCTCCGCATGCTGATGAGTTTTTATGCCACGATGCAGGTGCGGCGTCTTCCCACGATCTTCTCCACGCTCCCCCACGCTGCTCCGCGATGTCGCGTTTGCGTGGCGCCCGTCGCAACCACGCGTGAGAACCCCCCCACCTCATCGTTGTCCTTGGGGTCCACAACCCGGACATGCCCCGCCTGAAAGGCGGTGAGGTGCAGATCGGCACACACGCCGATCCGTTCACACGACGCGGAATCCGCGGAGCAATCGCGCCACGACGTTCTGCTGCTGGTGATTCGTCGCGTGGCGGTCTCACCGCCCCGGAACCCAGGTCGCGTCACGATGGCTCCGGCATCGACTCGCTCGCGAGTGTCGATCATTTCACCGTCCGTACCGCAGCGAGGATCCTCTAGCGCCCATCGCCGAGTCTGGACAGAACAGCACACAGGGCAGGGCAAGGGAAGGGAACGTTGCCGGCGGCATGAATCTTGACCCGAACCGGCTATGGCGCCGACGCGGGTCTGCGATTCCCGAACTCAGCGCTTGCTGACGGGGAACCCCGATCCCAGATCATGACAGTGGCAGTGCAAAACCCGACACGCCGCGATGCGAAGCGTCTCGCCTCAGAGTCCCGGCCCGCGACCGACACGGCACCCCTGCGGTTCACCCTGCTAATCGCCCGAACCTGCGGTTGTCGGCGTGGAGGCTGCACGCGGCCCGAAATCGGTGAGCGTCCTCGGCCGGAAAGCCGCTCGCAACGCGTTGAAGATCGCAAGGACGTCAATGATTTCCTGGCTCACCGCGCCGGCCACCGGTGAAAGGTGGCCGCCGCTCGCGAGCGCCATGCCGACCACGCTAAGAGCCATACCGCCAATCGCGCTCTGGAGTGCGATGGTTCGCATGCGTGCGCTGATATGCATGAACTCATCGACCTTCTCCAGCGAGCTATCCATGATCACAACGCCGGCAGACTCGGTCGTGATGTCGCTGTTCTGCCCGATCGCGACGCCGACCGTCGCCGACATCAGCGCCGGCGCGTCGTTGATGCCATCCCCCACATACAGCGTGCGTGCCTTGAGCGTCTCCGCTCGAACGATCGTCACCTTCTCCTCCGGGGTCTTCTCGGCATACACCTCGCTGATTCCGATCTGGTCCGCCAAGTACCGCACCTCGGACTCGCGATCCCCCGAAACAATCAGCAGCCGATTGATCTTGTGCCGCGGAAGCAGGTGCTTGATGAAGGAAGCGCCCTCCGCCCGGGGCTCATCCCGGAATCGGTACGCCGCCGCATAGCGATCATCGATGACAACAAAGCACTCAAGGCCTCCGGCATGGGGCGGGATCTGATCCGATCCGGACACCGGGGTCTTGGCCAGTGCCCCGCGGCTGGTGATCCGCACCGAATGACCGCCGACAGTCCCCCGCATGCCCTGCCCGGGCGGTTCGCTGATCTCCGTCACCTCTTGGAGGCGTACTCCTTCGGCCGCCGCAGAAGCGAGAATCGCCTGCGCGAGTGGATGCTTCGAGTATCGTTCCATGCTCGCCACCAAGCCCAGAACATCGGCGGCTTCAAAGCCGGTTGCGATCACCGGATCGGTCAGGCGGGGGCGCCCATACGTCAGCGTGCCGGTCTTGTCGAAGATCGCCGTGCGGCATGTCGCGATCGTTTCGAGCACCGCCGGGTTCTTGACAATGATGCCCCGGCGGGCGCACAGCGAGATCGCGCCGATGATGGCGACAGGGATCGCGATCAGCAAGGGGCAAGGGGTCGCGACCACGAGCACGGCCAGAAAACGGCTCGATTCCCCGCTGATCAGCCACGCCGCCAACGCGATCAATAGCGCCAGAGGGGTGTAGTACCCGCCCAGCGTGTCGCCCAGGCGACGCATCCGGGGGCGGTTCTGCTCGGCCGACCGCATGACCTGCATGATCCGCGCGTAGCGAGAATCGGCGGCCGGACGAGTCGTTCGGATAGTCAATGCCGACTCGCCGTTGACGGCGCCGGAGATCACTTCCGAACCCGGCGTCTTGGACATCTGGAAGGGCTCGCCGGTCAGGAACGACTCGTCCATGACCCCGTGGCCCTCGGTGACAACCCCGTCCACCGGGCAGATGTCGTGGGGAAACATCACCAGCGTGTCGCCAATGGCGACCTCGCTCAACGGGACATCCACGACCTGCCCTTCCTGACGCCGATGAGCAATCGAGGGCATTCGCTGCGCGAGCGCGCGCAGAACCGATGACGCGCTCCGCACCGCGTAGCTCTCAATCGCCTCGCCGCCCGACAGCATGAGAACAACCAGAGCGCCCGCCAAAAACTCGCCCAGCACCACAGCGGTCACGATCGAGATGCCGGCGAGCAGGTCGGAGCCGAACTGCAGTTTCGTGACCTTCTTCAGCAGGTCGTAGAGAAGGGGAATGCCCCCGAACGCGAGGACGATCCATAACGGAATCTGATACGCCCGAACCTCGGTATGCACGGCATATCGGAGAATCAGGTGGACCGCGATCCCTGCCAACGCCACGCCGGCGATGACGACCATGTGCCGACCGGTCCAGAAGTCTTTCAACCTGGAGACCGACTTGTCGGACGCGGCGGCTTGCATTCATGGTCCCAGGCGGAGGCGCTCCGACGCTGCCCCCGGAACATTCGCCCGGCAGCCCGACACGCATCAGTCAGCGACGCGACGCCCAGTAGGCCTCCGCCTCGGCTTCCAGCCGGTCCAACCGCGTGTAGTAATCCGGGAACTCTTTGAGGTGTGCCCACGCGATCTTGCCCGTGAGCACCACATCGTCGTTGGTCACATTCGTCTCCGGGTCGTGTGATCCGTGCTCGAACTCGACCTCCAGCCCGCGACGGAACTGGTCCAGATCGACCGTTCCCCAGTCGATACCCAATGATGCGCCGATCCCTTTGGCCTCATCTGTATTAACTTTACGTTTGCCCATTGCGCAACTCCTGGTCACCCACCGACTGTATGCGAACCGATTGAGCGGCTTGCTCATCCCACCCGCCTTGGTATGCATCATCCTTGACGCCAGTTCGATCTCCAGATGTGCTGCCGCCCAGCTTCCCGACATACGCTTTCCCCGCTGAAAACCGCCGCGGGGGGTTCCAATCCCGTCGAGGTCATCCTTCCGTTCCGCCCCGTCCCTTCTGAGGCGGGCGTCTGCGTTCCCAATCGCCTTTGTCGGAGGTCCCGTCGTGAGCCATCGCTTTGTCTCTCTCTTTTCCTGCGGCCTTTGCTCGTTCGCCCTTCTCTCGTGCAACAGCACCGAGCGTCGCGAAGTTCCGGCCAGCGCCGGCCAGCACGGCCCCGAGGAAACCGAAGAATACTGCCGCAGCGTCAAGCCCGGTGTCATCACGAGTGTCAATTCAATGTGCGCGGTGATGGTCGAAGACCCCGTCGACCCGGCGCTGACGCCGACCGTCTGGAAGGGTCAGAAAGTCGGCTTTTGCTGCCAAGGTTGCATCCCGCGTTGGGAGCAGATGACCGACGCCCAGCGCGACTCCAACCTCGCCAAGGCAATCGCCAATTTGGTGCCGACCGTTTCCACGACCACCGATCCCGCGCGGTGGTAACCCCGGAACGATCCGCTGCGCTCAACGCGGCGGACCCCAAACCACCGACGCCGACCGCGCAACGTCCGGGATCACGGCGCCCGCACGCCCATACCGACGCCCTCGATTTGCCCGCTGGTGAGCTCGGACCCCGGCAAAGCGTCTGATACATCAATTCCGCCTGATCGATTTTGTCGGCGACGGCGACCGGGTTACCCGTCAGTCGCGGCCCCAATGAAGATTTTTTACCCCCCGTCATTGGTGAGGTCTCATTCGTTTACTATGCGTTCGGCTCCAAATCGACCCGGCCGGTGCTGGGCTCGATGGCGCGCTCCCATGGAACTCGAACCACGACAGCCCTCCGCCCTTCCTCCCCCCGCCGCACCGGGTCCGACCCGCCGCACGCGCGTTCTATGTGTAGACGATTCGCCCGACATCGGCACGATGCTCGCGCGGCTTATCCGCGATCAGCCCGACCTTGAGGATGCCGGTGTGCTTGACCGCGCAGAAGGCCTCGTAGACGAAGTACTCGGGCAGCGGGCCGACGTCGTCGTACTCGATCTCACCATGCCCGGGCCCGATCCCATGGGGGCCATCCGTGCCCTCGCCCTGCGTGTGCCATCCTGCCGAGTCATCGCCTTCAGCGGCTACGACGATCCAGAAATGAAGGATGAAGTACGCTGCGCCGGGGCGTGGGGGCTGGTGAGCAAGAACGGGCAACCCGCCGATATCATTCGCGCCATCCGCAGCGCCGGGGGCGAAGCCCCGCCGCCCGGCCCCCGACAGGTCAGCGGCCACCCCGTGTGAGAACGAAGTGATGCCCGATGCCGTGCCCGACGCCCTTGTGCTGGACCCCGCGCCGGATGGCGCAGGTCGCGGGCTCCGCCTCGCCTGCGCCTCGCTCGGAATCTACGCCGCAGTGGGCGGATTAATTTCGTTCCTCGGCTGGCCCTTGGATGTTCCACGTCTCACAAACTGGGACAATGACGGAATCTCGATCCTGCCGAATGCCGCGGTATGCGCGGCGGTGTCGGGCCTGGGGGTTGTCCTGCTCGCCCTCGGTCGCCGGCGCAGCGCGGGCATCGCCGGGCTGATCGTCTCGGCGATCGCGGCGGCGACCGCGTTCGAGTGGCTCAGCGGCGTGCCGATGGCTCGACACCGTGCTCATGTTCGGGCGCGAGTGGGGACGACTCGGGGTGGCCTTCCCAGGTCGGATGGGGCCGCCTGCGACGCTGTCGTGGATGCTCATAGGGGCGGCGTCAATGGTCCCAAGTCTTGACGCGTTCGGCACCCCCGCGGTTCAACCTGTTGATCGTCCAAGTCTGCGGATGACGGCGTTGGGCGCGCGCGGCCCAAAATCGGTGAGCGTCTTCGGGCGGAAGGCCGCTCGCAGCGCGTTGAAGATTGCAAGGACGTCGATGATCTCCTGACTGACCGCGCCAGCCACGGGTGAACGGAGCCCGCCGCTCGCGAGCGCCATGCCGATCACGCTGAGCGCCATTCCGCCAATGGCGCTCTGGAGCGCGATGGATCGCATGCGTGCGCTTATGAATCGGTAGCTCCCAAACAGACCCCGCTTCATCTCCTAGTTGGGAGGATGCTCGTAATCGGTCGCGGGAAGCCGGGCGAGCAAAACCGTAGGCTTCTGCGGGATACTTGCCCGAGGTTGATTTCGATGGCGTTGGGGCACGCCCGCTCACTTCTGCACCACCCATTGGCCAAGGAGTTCTGTCGCCACGGTGATCGCGACGACCGCCAACATATTGAGCCCGAACCCTGCTCGGAGCATCTGGCTCATCGTGACGTGCCCGGTCGCGTACACGATGGCGTTGGGAGGCGTGCCCACGGGAAGCATGAACGCCATGCTCGCCGCAATGGTCGCCGGGATGAGCAGACGAAACGGATCGATGCCCATGGACGGGGCCGCGGCCGCCAGAATCGGCAAGATCGCAGTGGCGATGGCCGTATTGCTCGCGAGTTCGGAGGCGAAGATCACGACCGCCACCAGCACCAGAACGACCAGCCACGTCGGCAACCCGGCCAAGCCGGTGAAGAACTGCCCGATATAGACATCCAGCCCGTTCGCCGAGATCGCCGCCGCGAGGCTGAGCCCGCCGCCGAACAGGATGAGGGTGCCCCAGGGCAAACGCGTGGCCGTCTGCCAGTCCATCGCAAAGACCCGCTCTCGCGGCTTGATCGGGATGGCGAAAAGCAGCAGGCACGAGAAGAGCACGATCGATGCGTCGTTGAGCGAGCGCACGCCCGGAACCCCGTGCGCCAGCGCCAACTCGATGATCGCCGGCCGGAACACCCAGAGCGCGACGGTGAGCAGAAAGACCAGCAGTACCACCCATTCACCAAGGTTCATTCGGCCCAGTGCCGCCAACTCTCCACGGATCATCCCTTTGCCGCCCGAAATCTCTTTCAGCCGAACCGGCTGGCTGATGCTCGTCATGTAGAACCACGCCAACGGCAGATACACAACGACCAGCGGCAATCCCACCTTCATCCAATCCGTGAACCCCACAGCGTGTTCGAAATGAGATTCGACGAAACCCTTGAACACGGCGTTGGGCGGCGATCCGATGAGCGTGGCAACGCCGCCGATCGACGCCGCATAGGCGACTCCGAGCATGAGGGTCGATTCAAAGTTGGGGTCGGGCGAGGGTCGCGCTTCCGGCGGGGTGCCCGGTGGCGCATGACGCTCGCGGACCAGGGTGATGACGCTGAGCGCGATGGGCAGCATCATGATGGCGGTGGCGGTGTTGCTGACCCACATGCTGATCATCGCGGAGGCCAGCATGAACCCGCCGACGAGACGCTTGGGGCTGGTCCCGACGAGCAGCACCGTCAGCATCGCCACGCGCTTGTGAAGCCCGCAACGCTCCATCGCCAGCCCGAGGATGAACCCGCCCATGAACAGGAAGATGACCTCGCTCGCGTACGGTGAGGCCGCGACGGAGAAACTAAGCACGCCCCCGACGGGGAACACCACGAGCGGCAGCAGGGCCGTCGCGCTGAGCGGGATCGCCTCGGTCAGCCACCAGCACGCCATCAGCACGGCGACGGCCCCCGTCATCCGACCGGCATCGGTGAGCCCGCCGATCGGCGTACCGGCCTCATCGAGCCGAAGGCCCGGGAGCAGAAACCACGCAACGATCGCGAGGATTGGCCCGAGCCCGAGGCCGATCCATGCAACGGTGCCAGCGACGGTGTGTGTGCGTGTGTTTGTGTGTGGTGACGAACTCATGGGCTCCGAAGGCTAGCGCCCGCCCGCGGGTGATTGCACGCGGCACGATGCCCGCACGAAGTGCCACGGCCCCGATTCCCGACCACGCGGGCTCGCACGCGCGCCTCGCCAAGCCCTGACGGTCTGCTGCGCGTGGACACCTGATGATTAGGTTCCGTCGCACGCGGCGGCGGTGGAGACACAGAACCCCTGCTTCTCTAGGTGGACCTGCGGGTGGCACGCCACGCAGGCGGGGCCGCCCGGGAACGCAGAGGTGGCCGTCGCGCGGCGGCGAGAGGCCCTTGTTCAGAAAGTCGTCCGACACCTACCCCACACGGAGTCGTAACAATACAGCGCTGCGGCCTGCGTCCGGGAGAAGCGGTAGCGGAGGGGGCTTTCGTAGGTAACGACCAACTCCGGGTCTCTCTCGAAAGTGGGGGTTTAGAATCACGGCTTGCGGGGCGCAGCGGGTGTCGTCGTGCTCGCGGGGTCGGCGGCCACCCCCACCAGCCTCGTGGTGACGCGGTTGGCCTCTTGCACCGTGCCGCTTTCAAAGTCGCTGAGGTTGGCGATGGTTATTTCGGCGATTGCCGTGCACGCCTCGCGGGTGAAGAAGCCTTGGTGGGCCGTGATGAGCACGTTGGGGAAGGTCTGGAGTCGCACGAACACATCGTCTTGGATCACGTCTTCGGAGAGGTCCTTAAAGAAGAGGTCGCCCTCCTCTTCGTAGACATCGAGGCCCACCGAGCCGATGCGTCCGCGCTTGAGGGCGGCGATCAGGGCGCGGGTGTCGATGACCCCGCCGCGGCTGGTGTTGATGAGCATCACGCCCCCAACGCCCCCCACGCCCGGCTTCATGGCCTCGAGCGCGGCGGCGTTGATGAGGTGCTTGGTGTGCGGGTTGAGCGGGCAGTGCAGGGTGATGATGTCTGACTGGGCGTAGAGGTCTTGGAGCGGGACATAGGTTGCACCCATCGACTCGCAGTTGGGGTTTTTGAGCGGGTCGCTCGCCAGCACGCGGCAGCCGAAGCCCGCAAGGATTTTGCACACCACCTCGCCGATTTTGCCGGTGCCGATGACGCCGGCGGTTTTGCCGTGCATGTCGAAGCCCATGAGGCCATCGAGCGCAAAGTTCTGCTCGCGGACGCGGTTGAAAGCGCGGTGGAACTTGCGGTTGAGGCTGAGCATGAGGCCGACGGCGTGCTCGGCCACGGAGTGCGGCGAATAGGCGGGCACCCGCAGCACCGCGAGCCCAAGCCGGTCGGCCTCGGCCACATCCACGTGGTTGAATCCTGCTGAACGCAAAGCAAGCACCCGAGTTCCGTTCGCGTGGAGCGCCCGCAGCACGGGCGCGGAGGCGTCGTCACCCACAAAGATCGATGTAGCGGTGCAGCTGCGGGAGAGGTCGGTTGTCGCGGCGGACAACTGCGCTCCCAAGTACACGAGTTCATGCCGCGGCGTTGTGCCAGTCGCCTCGCGGGTACTGTGGAGCCGCGCGTTCGCCTCGTTGAGAAACGGCTTTTCGTAGGGCTTGTCGGAATAGACGGCGACCTTCAATCGTGGGCTCCGATCCAGGAGAAAGCCGGTCGTGCCGATTCTTAGCGGGTCAGCCCGACCGCGGGATTGAAATGCTGGAACCCGCCGATCGTGTCAACGAGCAGGAAGTACCGCGACCGTAGGCCCAAGGTCCCCAACGCACGCCCAAAGCGTCGTCGAACCCGAAACGGACGCCCGACTCTCGACTGCGCCGACAGGAACAATGCCGCACCGCGCCTATTCCGTCATCCGCTCCATCCGCACCCGCTGCTCAACGGTCAACATCTTCACCCGGTCCAGCCGCATCATCTCACTCAAGTCCAATGCCTTACGAGCCGCCGCACCCGCCGCCTCCCGCTCACCCAAGGCCGCCCTCACGTCCGCCAGCATCAGGTGCAACTGGACGTCGAACGGCGACATTTCAGCCGCTCGCTTGAGCGCCTCCGCGCCCGCCGCGAGCCGCTCTTTCTCGCCCCACATCTCCCCCACCGAACGCTGAATCATCGAGAGCCAGGCAAACGTCGGCGCAGACGGATGCGCTTCCGCGAACTCGTCGGCCTCGTTAATCAAACGCTCCACATCCTCGCGCCGTCCGCTCCGCAGCGCCGATTGAACCGCCAGTTTCGTGTACGCCTCGACCGTCGCAAAATGCCCCGGCGCTCGCCGCCGCGCGTCGGCCATCGCCGTCTCCGCCCGACCGACAGCGGAATCGGTGTACTGGAGCGCGGCCGCCTCCACCGCACTCGGGCTTGTCCCCAC
>Ga0163149_10004841_pt1 | contig 14441 bp, 27 predicted proteins | sample OliLakLV19MP5G1_FD_148604 | JGI IMG/M metagenome (GOLD analysis project Ga0163149, IMG submission 148604) | Freshwater microbial mat bacterial communities from Lake Vanda, McMurdo Dry Valleys, Antarctica - Oligotrophic Lake LV.19.MP5.G1 | ecosystem: Environmental > Aquatic > Freshwater > Lake >...
ATGCCGTGGAGATAATCACCCACACCATAACGCTCAATCATAATGCGGCGGACTTCGATGTTCACTTCCGCCTTGATGATATCCGGCGACAACGACTTGGGGTCCATAATCACTGCCTCTTTGATAGTGACACCATGCCAGCTATACAGGCCCCACCCGTCCGGGTATTGAATGGCCACACCAGTCTCGTTATGCAGACGGTTTTGTGCATCCCGATGCAACTGGCAGGGTCGCTCCGACATAATGGCCAACTCATCGAAGGCCCACCACCATCCGGCGGATTGGGCGATCTTCATCAGACCGTGCAGCGGCTTGATGCAATCGATCCCAACAACCTCCTCCATGAAGTCGTAGAAACTCAGCCAGGCGGCATCGTGCTGCCCGTAAAGGGGCGTCAGCGTATTGTTTTCTGCGAACTTGGCGGCCATCAACCCGCCAGCATTTGGCGAATCCGTCCAACGGATCTCCTTGGGCGGGGGTAGGTCAGCAGCAGCATATGCCATCCTCACACCCTCTTCCGCAGCTTTACGATCAGCGGGTTGCGTGTTAAGGCCGATATCCAGCCACTTCTTGACACAGACCGGGAAAAGCGCCTCCTGCTCAGGAGTTAGCGATTCGATCATCTTGGGAGGGGGCGCAGACGAATCAGCTTTGGCGGAAACCATGAATTATCCTTGTTAGGGTAGGAAGTTGAAAAGGGATGAGTAGGCTGTCAGGATTCGAACCTGAATGCTGGTGCATTGCCTTGGCCCGAAGGCCCAGCCTAGTTAAAGCTAGTCTTGAACTCGCCGCTGGGCGGCAAAGTCAAGCTGGTAAACTACCTGATACTGCCCGGGAGGCAGGGAGACATGGGCGTGCTCCGGGTGGGCGAGATTCCAGGTCTTAGCCGACTCCACTAGCGGACCCAGCAATGCATTGGATGCAATGCCCTTGAGCGGGTGACCAGGGCTCTGAAAAATCTGGGCAGGGGCTTCGGCGATGTGTCGCGAACCCTGTGTCTCCCCGGGGGCTAGCTGGCGGTTGAGGACAGGCGCACCGGCCTTCACCCCTTCCACAACAACCAGGTAAACGTCTCCCTGACGGACCGCCTGGCCGGGCTTGATTTTGCTGACCTTGCGGATTTCAGTGCGGGGCTTTTCCGCGGCTTTTTCGATCTGAGTAAAGGCTTCTAGAATTTCCATGAACGACTCCTTAGGTAGTGCAATATACGGCATTTTTTGGGAACGTCAACCCTGAAAGAATTACTTTCTTGGACAGAAATTGCGTTTCAAGTATCTTAGAATATATTAGCGTTATGGATCAACCACTAAAATTTAATACAGGTGACCGCAGAATTTTCAGCCCTGCCGCCCACACTGTTGGATGGACTGTGGAACGAGACAGGTCGCTGTCTTTTAAATACAGCAATGTCCCGCCACAACAATTAAAGGGACGAACAGTTGTGGTCGTCGCTTCTCTCGAAGGCGACGTATACCAAGTGTACTTTGATGGTGATAGTCCTCTCGACTATTTCGAGTGTTGCGGTAATTTTCTTTTGGACCTGGACTGCAGATGCTCAATTTTTGTGCTTTTCAATTACGGTTGTCGATGTGGCAAAGCCATTTGATAGTATGTGAGCATGTATTGCACTTGCAAATCTCATTATCGTAGAAATGCTGACGACAGCCTTCGTGCACTAGAGCGGGCTTATACTACGAACCCCTCTTATAAAAATCTTCAACAATGGATAACAGCAGCCCTGCGTGTGAAGAAAATTCCAGTTCAACTTTTAGTGACCGCTACCCAACAACTAGAAACCATGGCAAAGACTAGGGTTTACGACCAGATGCGCCAAGATCCGACATTTAAGGTAATTCAACCCCGAAACAATCACAGCCTATACGATAGTGAAATAGCTACAGTTCACGTCCACTATCATGATTTTGGTTTGTCACAGTATCGACCGGTAGAATTCAACACTCGTCCAGGATCATCTTTCCATTTATCCGGATGCGCCAGCTGTCGGCTGCCCTCATGGGAGCAGCCGTGCGTTTGGTGTGGATATTATCCAATGGGTTCTCTAGACCGCGCTAGAGTGCGTAACAGAGATGCGGAAGACCTTGCAAGCCTCAAACAAAGATTTCTAAGTCTTTTATCTAGATTTCCTAGTTTTTACCATTTCTACGCCAGATCAACGCTTCCCCCACAAAGGAACGATGATGAGCTTCTTTACTAAAGAGACTGCCTAATCCACATCCCAAGCTGTGATGCCCCGAACTTTCACTGGTTGAAGCGTTTTTAGTGCTTGCCGAATGCCAGCGCGAACGCGCCTGTTGCCCGTCTTTTTAGCATCACGTTTTCGATTTCGTCCAATGTTGCCCAACAATCCCCGGACTCCGGAAACTTTTGGAATATCTACATCGTAGTCCATGCCTCAATCCTAGCACATTTTGCAACGGTGTCAAAGCTGCAAATAGAAGTTAGAAATTGATTCTTAAAATGCTACACTATAAGAAATGAGACCTTATTTTAATAATCCGCCAAAGAAAAAAGTAATCAAAAAAGTGACTAAGAAAGTTCCTGTTGGTCGCGGAGCGGTCTCTAAGAAGAAAGTAGCAACTAAAAAGTCAAAAGCTTTAACCAAGCACAACGACAATGTCAAAAAACGTCTGGTTAAAAAGCCTCTAGTCAAAAAAGCTAAACAACTCCCGGTTAAGAAAAAGACACCTACCCAAACTGCGGACCGCCCAAAGCCCGCTGTAGATACCTTCTACTTGCAGAAGGTAGCTAAATTTCTAGCGGAAGCCCAGTTACACAAAGAAAGAACTGGAAAGGTCTTACCTCTCACTACTTATGCGACTGATTACGCTCTATGACAATGGACTGGTACAGCCGCGGCGACATGTTGGCCTGAAGATCGCGTTGAAGCCTCCGATGGTATCATCGCGAATAGATTGCATGGACCCAGAACGATCCAGTAGGACTGCAATTAGGGCGTTAGTTACAGCGGGAGTGGAAATTGTCATGCTTAAAGCATAACTAACTAATTGCTCGGGTCAAGTGTTGGCCGCCGAAAACGCCCTGTAATCTTTTGCATGACGCTCTGAGAGGCGTCTCTCTTTTTTAAGGTCTCGTCTATCATGTGCTGGACCAGGCGCTTTTTCTCTGCCTCTGGATAAGAATCTTTTACCTTGTTCAGCATCACCAAAGCTTTGTCAAACTTTCCCGCTTCAACCAAGGCGCGAGCCATTTCGGTTTTGGAAATACGATCCGTAATGACTTGAATTTCCTGATTTTGGTCCATGCCCGCAGAGTAGCTCGGTTCCGACTAGAAGCAACTACAAATGTTGTTTTAGGTTATAATTCTGTTAATGCATCCAGTGCTTCAACGCCTCATTATCGAATTATCGGACAAAGGCATCTCCCCGGAAACCACGATCAAAGCTGCCGTCGAGGCGTGGGAAGATGGGGTTCCTCTATCGCAGATTCCCGTAGTTGTTAGGAGCCAGCTAGGCCCCAAGCAAAAGTATCCGGAAAGTTCGCCCGTAGAACAAGATCGCGAACTTGCACGACGCCAGGCGGCAGCAGAAGAAGCGCGGTTAAAACGAGCCAAAGAAAATAATGAACAGAAAGAGTGGTTGACTAACCCAGGTTATCGTCGCAATGCCGATGATACATTGCGCAAATTGGAGCGCGCAGCAGCGGTAGGGGATCCGATAGCAATCGTTAAATTAGAACATTGGCAAAACAAGTTCACGCCTCGGTTTTATTGCTTTCGTCAAAACAACGTCCAGGCCATCATGCTTAACGATCCAGCCAAGGGAATTGGAACTTTGATGGTCATAGAGTCTTACGACAAAGATGGGGCGGAAGAACGTTTGTTTCAGTTGGCTGATTTCAGTCCTATTGACTATTGTGCAGTCGATCTTCGACTACTTTGGGATGGGAGAAATCTCAGACTAATCCTTCCTTAGAACAGGTCAGGAAGGTGACTGATGGAAACATTAGTTCTGAGGGAAGAAAGACCCTCATTCAACTACCTCAATGATTTTGGGGGATTTTGGAAACCTGGTGCTCCCCGAAAGTTTCTTCTTCAGAGCTACACTTTGATCCAGAGTTTCTCGCAAAGCCGATTCTGCTCTTCGAGTGTCTTGTTTCAGGGTCGCGATCTGCTTTCTCAAAGTTTCCTCACTCGAAAAGTCGCTGCGTCTCCGGCGAGTCCGGGTTCTTTTTCGTAAAATCTTTTAGTTTGCTTTTTAAGCGCGACATTACTTGTGATTCAGTGAACCCGAAGAAGGGGATTCCGTAGAAACTTTCGCGCTAGGAGTAGCTTTGGCCCAAAAAGCCGGCTCACAGCGGCATCATAGACACCGTCTGAGTGAAGAAAGTCCCAAAAATAGGACGTTTCATTATCCTGTTTGTCTAAAAAAAGTTCAATCTTATTTCGCACGCTTGCTCTCCTTGGTTGCCGCTTCTAACTGTTGCCTAGCTTCAGTAGCTAAGGCATCGCATCGGTTGTTATTTTCTTCGGATGAGTGGCCTTTAACCCAGGTCCAAGTCAGCTGGTGTGGCTGTGCCAATGTCCACAACTGTTCCCAGAGGTCCTGGTTCTTGACCGGCTTACCTTCTGCCGTTTTCCAGCCATTCTTCATCCATTTTTGGATCCATTTTTTACTGAAAGCGTCGATAAGGTATTTCGAATCAGAGCGCAAGTTGACAATGCAAGGCGCTTTCAAAGCACGAAGTGCTTCTAGGGCTGCAGTCATTTCCATCCGGTTGTTGGTGGTATCCAGTGCCGAACCAGAGTGTTCTTTGACGATGTCCCCACATTGGAAGACAATGCCCCAGCCCCCAAAACCTTTTGGATTCGGTTTTGCGCCGCCATCTGTCCAAATATCTAATTTCTTCAAGCTAAGCTCATCTTTGTGTAAGTGGTTTGTCCCGTGGCAAGCGCAGCATGTAGCTGAGGTGTTATTGGATCTGCGTTGATCTGCGTTGATCCACAAATCGAATTTGGGAAGGCGTTGGGAACTAGGTTCGTTGTGACGGTGGGCGGCGTATGCGGCCTACGGTTGTGATGGTTGACGATCTTTGATCTTGGATCTTTGTTTTGGGATCTTTTGATCTTTGTTTCGGGGTCCTTTGATCTTTGTTTCGGGGTCCTTTGATCTTTGTTTCGGGGTCCTTTGATCTTTGTTTCGGGGTCCTTTGATTGATAGGCAAGGGACCGACGATTGATGGTCTACGATCAAGGAACAACGTTCTAAGTTCGACGCTTTCAAGACCTAGCCCGGTTCCGCCCCGGGTTCTGAAGTTTTGCAGACTTCCGCCTTAACTAATCTGGCTCCTAAGTCACTTGGATAATATCAAAAGGCCAGGGCCTTGCAACGCTAAAATTCGTGATTCCGCTTTTTGCGCCGCAGCGCGAGCATTCCTACACAGGCATAACACATTACTTTTCTGAAATTGCAGAAGCTATGGCTGAGTTGATGCAAGGCTTGACTAATGTGGACGCTGAAACTAAAGAAGAAGTAGACCCAGCTGACTGGTGGAAAACTGGCGGTGAATAGTTGATGTATTTATGATGGCACATAAGCTACGCTTATGCGATATTTTTATTGTTTGATTCTTTTACTGGCGGGCTGTGCTAGCACACCACCTAGCCCGCAGAAGCCCACTAACGGCTTCATCGCCTTGGCTTACGATGGCTTATCTTCCCTCAATTTAGACCCTCGTGGCACAGCTAGCTACCTCTTCGGAGAGGCATGTGATTATAGCTTTTTTTCAGACGTAGCTCCGGTTGGCAGCGATGGTTTGCTACTAACGCAGGACGGAAGATCACTTTATCGCTATATCCAAACTTATCACGATGTCCTGGTTTGGAACACTAAAATAGACGTAGTTTGGAATTGTAAAAGTGAGCGCCCACTTCAAGCATCTTTGTTAGTGGTAGATGACACCGTATTCAAGAATCTTGATTCTGCGGCTCTCTTGCCTGCTGATGAAGCTTTGCTCAAGATTGAGGCATACTTCTTAGCAGTCGATGAGGCCGAGAACTATGAAATACTAGAACCTGGGCCGGTCTATTATTTCAGCCCCACCACTAATCGATGGTATTATGGTTGGGAGTCAACAATAACCTCACATCATTCTAGTTATGACCCGCGAACTGCTAGATTATTGATAGTAAATCTGGTCTACTCAATCATAATTGACGCGAATACAGGGGAGCAACTCTTGTTAGAATTCGGACTCAGAAATTAGTATACTGGGATTATGTATTCTTACCAACACAATCCCTTCCGCAGAAACTCGTCGTCCCATTTCGACCAATACTCTAAGATGTCCCTTGGTTCTTTAAAGTATCATTACTATAAGTGTTCTGGCACTAGCAAAAAGAATTTAGTCGTTATCTTTAACATTCTAAAGGATAAACACCAAAAAATTTCGGGTTGGCTAGGAATTTTTGCCTGGAGTGTCAGAGACCAAATCATCAGATGGCTGGGAGAAGCCAACCCGCGTTGATATTTCAAAGAGAGTGCTTATACTAGAAAAATGAGTGATTTACAAATATTACATAGTCAAGAAGACGCCTCGGTCAACTTTATCTGGAAGGGAGATTTCCCCGGTATGCTGGAAGCCAGGTATGTGCGCCGGAAGCCAGATTACTTTGTTTGCTACCTTTCTAGCCAGACTGGGTGCAAACAGGCTTGCAAATTTTGCCACCTAACTGCGACTAAACAGACCACACTCATAGATGTCCCTATCGTAGATATTTTAAATCAAGCCCGCACAGTGTTGGAATACGCAGCAACACAAGAACCGGCTAAAGTTGTGCACTTTTCTTGGATGGCGCGCGGTGAGCCCTTAGCAAATCACTATGTTACCAACAATAGCCGAGAATTGTTAACACAACTCTACGACTTGGCCGCTGAATATGCTCTTGCGCCCAAATATATGATTTCTACTATTATGCCCAAGCTAGTTGAGAATAAATCGTTGTCGGAGATGTTCCCTTTTATACATCCAACAATCTATTACAGTATTTATTCATTGAATCCTGAGTTTCGCAAAAAATGGCTCCCGAACGCCATGGAACCGAACTTAGCTTTGGATAAGCTAGCCGAATACCAGTATCAAACCGGTAAATTGATTAGGTTGCACTGGTCCTTCATTCGAGGGGAAAATGATAGTGACACTGACGTAGCAAGCATCATCGAAGCAGTCAAAGCTAGGAAATTGCGGATAAACGTTAATTTTGTCAGATACAATCCGGCTTCCGACCAACACGGGCTAGAAGCAGACGGCGACGTTATTGAGAGCCACACATTGCAGCTACGTCTCGCATTCCCCGAAGCAACTATCAAGACGGTTGCTAGAGTAGGCCGGGATGTTTATGCGAGTTGTGGCATGTTCCTGCAAAAATGATAGAATGCCTTCATGTCAGATGCGGAACTTCGTCGCTTAGAACGCCTATTGTCTCAGGACAATGAAAATTACGCTGTTTGGGAGCAATACATACAGGTTGGGGCTCGGACATTTGCATACGACCCAAATAATTGGAATAGTTTTGTTTCCTGGATTTCGCATGAAGCGCGGCCGGCTGTCGCCGCCGAACCATATGATTACGATGCTAGCATGCGCTGGTCTGCTGCTGAAGACCGTGCAAATTTGTTGCTTCACTGTGTTAGGAACACTGTCGTGCAATTACCAGCTTCCGCCTTGGCCTCGAAAATAGATCAATTCTTTTCGCAACTCTACCGGAAACCTCGTAAGATAGAGGTGATCTTAGGTGACGACTATGGATACCCGTTCAACATTGTGATTATTGACGATACTTACCGCGTCACGTACAATGAGCAGCACGTCGTCGAAAACAATCGCCTAATTCAACGTTCCTTAGCAAGCAGTAATCGGTCTATTTTAGATGCGAGTCCCCAATATCTAATTGAGGTTGATGTAGCGCACCCGGGCATGCAGACGGCTCTGAGGTCCTGTGAGGACGACTTGTTCTCTTTTCAAAGCACTCCAAAGACTCCAATTGCTAAAACGCTTTCGAATTTCTTCTTCTTCTTTCGGAGAAAGATTACAGCCAGTCGTGACAGTGAGACACGCTGCCCAGGTTATTGAGCAGATCTGGCGTTTTTGGTTTCAAGGCAAGATCGAAGAACTACTTCTTAGGGTTTCTCTGCAATAATCTTGCCCAAACGGGCAAGCTCCGGCGAGGATACAACGTTGCCAATCGACTTCGACCAATCAGTGGCAAGGGTCTTCAACCCTTCCACGTAATCGTTGCCCTTACCATTCAAAACCACAAATTTTCCTTTTCCGAATTTTTGGGTATACCTAACTATAGAGAAATACCATTCTCCTTTTTTCGGAAGGTAGGAGGTGAGCAAACTGGGGGAGCAGGGGTCATTAAGATAGTAAAACGAGAGAGCCTGATTAAGTGCCGCTGTAAGTTTTAACATGCTATTAATGATAACCAATTCTCACGAAAAAACAAGCTCTCCACGAAAATGGTATACTATACATATGAGTGATCCGATAACCGCCCCAGACGATGCAGCACCAGTGGACACCCCGCTGCCAGCGAAAATCAAAAACGAAATTATTCTATCACAAAGACTGGAGAACTTGAATGTCCAGGCTTCAAGCCTATCTAAGGCTTTTGTAAATTCCTTTCTCGGGAAACGCAGTAGAGAGTATAAAGAATGGCAATCTATTGGAGAGCAGGTTGAGAGAGAACCACTCACAGACGAGGGAAGGCTTCGGCTCAAAATCAAGCATGAGTTAATGGGGGACCGTGTAGTTCCCAATCATTCTGTGCTACTACTCACCGCTGCTCCTTTTATCCTATACTGGGTGCTAAGAAAGGGGGGCACCTACCTTGTTAGTTCTAGATTAGAGGCTTACCAGAAAACACAAGCCCGAAACAAGCGTCGATTGGACCAGGCCAAAGCCAAGGAAACTAAAAAGCTGAGTAAAACTTCCGCAGCCAAGGCTCCTCGTCGCGGCCGTTAGGTTATCCACATTCTGGATTCGTGACGGTGATCCTCTATATACTGATTTAGTTTATCACTGGCTTCTGCCCGGGAGAGTTGAATGCTCAATGAGCACACATCACCACATATTTGACAGTGCAAAGTGACTACGAACTCTATATGCTCGTGTGAAGAAGATCCCATGTCTCTATCTTAACAAATTAGGACAACTTCCCAGGTTTACTTCCTGGTTTTCTAAGTCCCAGAAAAGTGCCTAAGGCACCGCCAACACTATATATTACAGCTTGAATTCCTGTCATTGTCTCGGAATTTTGAAATTGATACATGAAGAACACCCAAATCCCCCATGCCACTATGCTGTGGATAAAGCGGATAAAGGTAGCGAAGACGTAACGTTGCTCGGTCACTAGTCTAAGGTAATAAGCCCCTAGTATGTCTTGCAAGAAGCCTATTATGAACAGAACTGCAATATTAATGACTAGAAGGAGGCTCATATGGATCCTCCCCTTGCTGCAATTGATCCCGAGTGTTGGCCATAATACCCCCTTTCTAGATTTTATTTGTCATTTATTTATATCATAAGTGACCGATATATAACCAACAAGTAATTTTTTTTCGGTGTTTTACGAAACTTGGTTTCTGATTTGGAATAGGCTATACTGGTTATAGGAGAATACTTATGGAAATGTCTAAGAAAAAAGTGGCCGCCGGTGTAATTGCTGCGGCAGCAGTGATCCTCGGAGCAACCAGCTTAAATAAGTGTCCTTGGCTTAAAAAGCAATGGGATGCCAAGGTTGCGCCATTGATGCGCGAAGCGGGCCCGGACGTCGCGCCTGTTTCTACGGAATAACCATAGACACTACGGTTGCACCACGCTTGTTCATCTCTGTAGTAACTAGCTTAGCCTTCACCAGGGCTTTAACATAGCCCTCTATCACTGCGATACTGTGGTTTGTATCGCGAGCTAAACGTGCGACAGTTTTTGAACCGTGTAGTGACAGTAGTAATAGGATTTCCTTTGTATTTTCACTGTCTGGGGAAAATTTAATTTTCCCTTTAGATGCCCGTTCTTCTTCCTCTCGCATTCTGGACATTCTATCCGCTAATCTTTGGGCATAAGCAGTGTCCTCTATGTGGTCCGTGCATCTGTTTTTTCCTTTTTGGGTAGTTTTGACACAACCAGGAGCTTCACATTTTTCTGGTTTGGGCCTGCCCGGCCTGTCGATTTCCACTACTTTAGGATTTCGATGAGCTAAGCATTGACAGAATGCGAAGGGGTTTTTCTCCTCAGCTACTACGTCAATCCACAGCTCCCACGCAGTTCCAAAGGCTAGTTGATATTCTTTGAGCAGATAATCGGCCTCCTCAAGAGTGTCTGCCGTGTCTATTTCTTCTGCGAAAAGACCGCCGTGCCTTCCCATTATTTTATAGCTCATGCCTTAATTATGACAAACTAGTTAATAAAAACCGAGCTAAATAGGGTCAGTGATGGACAACTTAGTAGCCAACACTATCACGCTGCGAATCCGAGCCGGATCATTTGATCGGATTTCAAAATAATGTTGCCTCACTAGTGTGGGCGGGTCCTCTATCCCGAACTCCTTTTTATAAAGGTCAGAAGAGTCAATGAATAATGATCGGATAGTTCCTGCAATGATATGTTCTGCGCACTCCTCCGTAAGAACTTCGTCTAGATAATTGACGCTAAAAGTCGCGTCTTTCTCTTGTGGTTTGTAGGCACCATACCCATAGAACCATCCCAGGGGTCCTTTACCCAAAATTACAGAATGTATGTTGCCCCACGAGTCCAGTATGCGCCAAACGCCTGAAATATACCGACTACCATCCAAAAATTGGTGCATCATGTGATTCCTCCGTCGCGGCTGCTTGTAGGTCGCACACTACTACCTCAACTCCTTTTCGAGAGAGTGTTTGTAGGATTAATTTTTCCACTGTATCCCAGCTTCCGCCTCCGAGGCCGCAACCTATTCGGGGCATAACCACATCAGCAGAGTTGGCCACTGCAAACTCCGCTACTTTATTGAAACCATCGTATAGTGCTTCATATTTCACGGGCGGGCCTCGCCTAAAACCAATGCCCCTCTGACCAATTAGATTTGCCGCCCAGATTTGGGAGCCAACTTGGACGAACTGAACTTCACCCAACCGGAAGGGGCGGGGACTAGGAGTTAGGCTTTTAGCCCACTGAATGTAATCTTCCTTAGCCTTAGGGTAACGATTGCCTAGCGGAACCACAAACCCGCTCCCCCAAACACCCAGATCATTACAAGAATGGCATATAACTGTATTATTTGGGGATTGAGGAAGTGTCGCGTCGCCTACCACGTATTTAATTTCTCGCATACCACTCCTTATTTAACTTTCTGTCTGAGCTTATTATAGACTTTTTCGCTGAAATTACTGTCTTGACCAGTTCTACTAGAATACGCGTCGAGGAAAGCTTGCTTGTTCTTGTGTTTGATCAGAGACAACTCATACTCAGTCGGGCGTCTCTCATTTGACAGCCAGGTTTCCAAAATCCCCCAAAATCATTGAGGTAGTTGAATGAGGGTCTTTCTTCCCTCAGAACTAATGTTTCCATCAGTCACCTTCCTGACCTGTTCTAAGGAAGGATTAGTCTGAGATTTCTCCCATCCCAAAGTAGTCGAAGATCGACTGCCGCAAGGTTCTATAGACGTTTGCAGACGGCTCTGAGGTCCTGTGAGGACGACTTGTTCTCTTTTCGAAGCACTCCAAAGACTCCAATTGCTAAAACGCTTCTTACCATACTTTCCTTCAAGGGTTCTGGCAAGTCTTGTTTTAACGGACTCTTTGTTCTCTTTGAAAAGAGATATTTTTTCTTGGAAACCTAAGCCGCGACGAGCGATGACGCTCCCCACTGAGAATCACATAATCTTTGGTAAGCTCAGTCACTTGTAAATCTCTAGCATTCATCTTAGTCTCTTTTCTTAAAAAGTCAAGAAAATTTCAAGGACTTTTGTATCATTTAATAGGATTTTCTGCAACAGCTAAAACCACCTCTTCGTCAGAATTCTCTGGATCACTTTGTTTAGACTTTTTAATCCAAACAGGTTTTCCTTCAACCTCAGCACGTCGGAAATACCAATTCATGCCCCAAGTCTATTGTGCAATTTTAGAAAAACAAGTGTTAGGTTTTGAGGGGGCTAACAGTCACACCAATTTGGGTTAGTTCGATGATGTGGTTTCGTGAATGGACAAGCTATCATGAGTTTTTTATAATCAGCCAGTATAACTTCACGAAATAATGGATTGTTTTCAAGTTCATTTAACAGTGTTGCAGCCTGTTTTCCACAATATGTGAGCATCCAACGTGGGTGCCCGTAGTGGGGGTCAACCCCCGCCGACCCGACTAACCGGAGTAATTGAAGTTTTTTGATTAAAGGAATTCCCCCATACCGATTGGCTATTGCGACGCCAAAGAGGCGCTTTGTGTCTACATTTTGTAGAAATGCTTTTTCGGACGTATCCAGTCCCAGGACTAGTATGGATGGCAGGCACATGCATCAATAATAATAAAAAAAGACGCCACAAGGGCGTCTTTTTTATTAGATGCTGACGATTTACTTAGCGTCGGCGTCTGTAGCAGGAGCAGCGGGGGCCGCATTACGGCGCCCCAAAACGTCATCACGCACGGCTTTAGCTAGATTACGAACTTCTTGCATTGCCTTGCGGAGTTTAGTTCCGGCTGATTTGTTGCCCTTACCAACCTTCTCGACTAGAGGGCGGGCTTCGGCCAGTGCTGCTTCCAACTTGGTAAACGTATCCATTTTTTCTCCTTTGCCTTATTGGCTGAAGTAAGAATATCAATTTTTAGAAAGGGAGCAAGGGTTAGACGATTATTTTGCGAAATAACAAACAGAAGCTAATAACCCCAGCTATTGCTTCTTTAAGCCTATTTTCCGCCTCAAATATTGCTTTGGGATCATTTCGAGATAAGGCCATTCGATAAAGAAAACCAGCATCTGGAACACGTCGCTCTCCCGCCCGCATAGCCCTATTTGCGGCAGCTATCTCATCTCCGACATCATTAGCTCCCTTTACCCAGGCACCAAGCACTATATTCATGCTATAATTATAACACATGCGACAATTTTTACGCTTCATTCTGTGTGCCGTGGTTTCCTTAGTTGGGTGTAATAGTGTAGAACTTACTCGTGTTTATGTGAAAGATTCTTACATAGCCATTGACGAAGTTTTGCAGCGATCATTTACACCGCAAGCCCTGCAAGTAATCAAAGATATAAAAATATATGAAGGTCTGCATATCTGCTCATATGTTGTAGGTGTAAATTTTTGGTCTAATTTTATATCTTTAGTCACATTCAACGGGGTAGGAAGAAAGATTATTTCCTCACAAGGAACTCTTTCGACGGATGTTTACTCTTCGGTTGTCCATGAGTATACACATCACCTGGATGATATGGGTCGCGACGGTGAAATTACCTTGATTGATCGAGCGGCTTTCCAAGAAGCTTTTGCTAAAATGCTCGAAGACCCCCTAACTGCTGACGCCGCTAAAGATATTCTCTTTAATGCGGACCAGCTTGTGACAAATCTTTTCGGAATAGGTCCATTTTCTGAGGAGATTGCTTATACAGCCAGTTGGGTTATTAAAAACCCAGATCTATGCCCTAACTACATGCATCAAGTTTTCTCTAGGACTTTAAAGGTGTCTTACGCCAAATGCCATTTGGACGAGACAACAAAATTGGAACTAAATTGATATACTTGGTTTATGGCAAATTGCACATATATAAAACGTACCGGCAGTGTTTGTGCCCGTAAATGCAGTGGAGTTCGCTGTGAGGCCCACAGGGGCAAGCGAAACAAACTGCGCAGTAAACGAAAAGGGGGTCGCAAGCTCACCCACACCGCTAGTGCAATTCGTTTTTATGACGTGTCCCAAGGCCGGGTAGTGTCCGTTCCCCGAGAGAATTGCAGATTACGTCGGTCCCTAGGACGCGGGGGCGATCAAGTTTTTACTGTTTTAAATGGTAAGCGACTATTTACCTTCGTCACTCGTGGTTTTCAGCTATAATCAAGGAATGTGGAACAGAAATCCTGACATTGACCTGCGAAAGCTAGAAAGAAACTACAACGAATCCGGTTCTTTGTTTGATGCAATAGCGCTAATGAATTCTTATTTACGAGCGGGGGATTTTGTTGCTGCCCGTCGCATTTTTGACATTGCTGAGCCACTGTACGTTAATTATCGTCATGCGTTTGTAATCCAGGACTTGGGCGTGGAGGCTTCGCTAGTTACGGCTTTCCTTTAGCTGGGCGGCAGATCTACTGATTTATGCGGTGGTGGTTTTAGCTGTTGCAGAAAATCCTATTAAATGATACAAAAGTCCTTGAAATTTTCTTGACTTTTTAAGAAAAGAGACTTGACTTTTTAAGAAAAGAGACTAAGAT
>Ga0163149_10004842_pt1 | contig 14440 bp, 28 predicted proteins | sample OliLakLV19MP5G1_FD_148604 | JGI IMG/M metagenome (GOLD analysis project Ga0163149, IMG submission 148604) | Freshwater microbial mat bacterial communities from Lake Vanda, McMurdo Dry Valleys, Antarctica - Oligotrophic Lake LV.19.MP5.G1 | ecosystem: Environmental > Aquatic > Freshwater > Lake >...
TGCTTTGTAAAGATGCTTTGTAAAGATGCTTTGTAAAGATGCTTTGTAAAGATGCTTTGTAAAGATGCTTTGTAAAGATGCTTTGTAAAGATGCTTTGTAAAGATGCTTTGTAAAGATGCTTTGTAAAGATGCTTTGTAAGTTACCTTACCCTTTGGGTTTATAGACTTAGTTACATGTTTCATAAAAAATATAATTATATTATATTTTATTTCCCTCAAGTTATCCCTAGGATATGACGATAGTATCTGTGAGGGTATTTTGTTTCCAATTAATTATTACCCTTGGCTGGGATAGATTTTTAACCTTTCTATCCTAGTCTTTTTTTTGACTCTTATCTAAGTCCTTCTCAGATACATAGATTTTGTATTTAGCTATGGTATCTATTGCATCACCATCGTAGTCAAATTCTGAGTCAAATGAGCTATACAGCATACGTAGCTCGCCTGCGCCCATAAAATCATTGCAGTAGATAGCAGCTAAATCTTCTGGACGTATGATAGTAGATTTTTGATGATCTAGGAGTGAAGTCTTTAGAGTGTTAAACTGAGTATCATACTTGACTACTGTGGCACCCTGGGGAAGTTGGTCCTTTGGAATTATCTCCATTAAGGCCGAGTTCTTATGTAAAGCTAGGAAAGGGAGGATTAGGCTATGTGGAATATATCCATTAAGTGCTTGATAAGACTGACATAACTTTCTAATAGAGTTTCTTAGGTTCTTATTTCTTGCATAGATAAATCTGTGCTTGGCTGAGGAATCAGGGGTCTTAATAAACTTAGTATCATGGGTCAGTCGTAAGTTCTGTTTAGATAAGTTACCATAAACGGCTGTTAATCTTTTATAGAAGTGGGGATTGCTTCTGTATAGCCCCCCGATTGAATTTAGACTACCATTTAGTATATCGTCAATACTTGCAATGTCCTTCATAAACTCGCCGTCGATACTAAAGATGCCTAGACTACCGTGTTGATCCTTATCCCATCCTAATTGTTGGGCTTTTATCTTGTAATCAAAGAAATAAAGTTCATGGGATAAGTCTGAGGTTAAATAAAGCGCGGCTAGAAACAAAGGTAGATTTTCATATTGCTCAAGCTCTTTAGTAATCTCTTTAGTAAGAGAAATTATGGTAGATTTGATGAAATGAGATAGCGCCATATAATTAACAAATACCCTTAGTTAGCGTAATCTAGTATGTATGAGTGTTTACATTAACCAGATAACCATAGCAAGTATACCATATTAGCGCATTGTTTAGCAATAGGGTACAGAACCAGCGGGACATCTGTATTCTGGATTTACTACTAAATACTCTACTGATTCAGATATTTTAGATTCAAATGTATCTAATTAGATTTAAGTAATAGCCAAACCGATCCGGTTAAATATGTAACTACATATCATAATTCATTATATCTACCAACTGAAACTGAATAGTGTATCCATATAGATTGACTTGAATCTAATTATGGTTGGATTTAAATATGACCAAACCGATCCAGGAAATTTCATAACTACAAAAAGTCAAACCGATCCAGGAATAAACATAACTACATAAAAGTGCTATCCCATACAGGTATATACTAATATATACAGATACATACTAGATCAGACAGATTCAAACAGATTCAAACAGATCTATACAGGATAGATCTATAGTGAACTATTACATACAGATTCAAACGGATCTATACATATATGATCTATTTCACACAATAGTAGACTAGATCATACAGATTATTATATCTAATACTTTCAAATAGTTAGCTTCTATATATTTACCCTCAAGTAGTTAAAATTACTCCACTAGTGGATATCGTTAGAATAAGCATTTTTCTTTAGCTGTTTTTAACAACTATTATTTAAATTCAATTGAATATGGAATAAAGAATTGAATAGTCATTCTAGTTAAATAGTTTGCAGGGCCGCCGCCTTGCCTGGATTCTAGTCCCTTGGGGTTCCCTTCCCTATGTATATAATATCGGTTCATTTACTGAAATACTTTAGACTTTTCTTTAACCTATCTAATAATAAATAAATAATTTATTTGGGGGTTAAGTTTAGATTCAATCGAGCCGATAGTATAAGAATAACAGGAATTATTAATTAGAAAGGGAGAAATTTCTATGTCAGATTATTACGGAACTGGTAGAAGTAACTATTTTATAGTTAAAGACTTAGAGGCTTTTAAGGTTTGGACAGAATCCCTAGACTTAGAAGTAATTGAATGTGACGAGAATGGTGAGTCTCATGTAGGCTTTATCGTAACATCTGATCATGGATCTTATCCTACTTATAGATTTAATGAGATTCAAGCAGGTTTAGATGGGGAGGGAGAAGAGTTTGAAGAAGAGATAGACTTTTTTTTCGAGTTGTCTACTCATTTAAAAGACGAAGAAGTGGCGATTTTTATTACTTCGGGAGCACTCAATAGCAGTTTAATAGGCGGTCAGTCTATAGCAGTAAATTCCAAAAATGAAAGAACTTGTGTTTTTTTAGATGATATTTACGAAAAGGCTAAATTTTTAAGTCAAAAAACTCCTAGCAGGATTTAAATGGAAAAGAAATAGAGCTAAAGTTTAGATTCAAGTAGACCGATAGTATAAGAGTAAGAATAATAAAGGTTAAATAGCATGAATAGAACGATAGTAGAAGTAAAAAGACAAAACAAAGAAGGCGATAACTACTTTTTCTCGCCTGAAAGTATGAGGTTTTTTGCATCTAAAGTACATGGTAAAGTTTTAAAAGGTGACAAGTATTTCATTACTTCCGAAAAGAAATCCTTTAGGGACTATGGAAGGGAGTTTGCAATAAGGGAAGTGGATGTCGATGGGGACATTAACACTGTAGAACGGGAAATATCTACAATAGAAAAAGCTAGAAACAGAATCAAAGAATTATTAAAAAGCTAAATCAATCTTTAACCTACTGGCATAGTAAGGACTATGCCAGTAGCAATTTCCATGCCAACAAAAAACTAGACGGATCTCCAGTTATCTTGATGCTATATACTATCGGATTCAATTGAATTTACCTTAATTGATTACTTACAGATTAAACAGTCATTCTATTATAAACATTAGACTAAAGTTTTTAGATTCAAGTGTCGATATTATATTAGTAAGTAAGAAACAATTAAAAGGTTAAACATTATGAACAAAGCAGAACAAAGTAAACTATGGGAACGAGTTAAGGCCCGAACTGGTATAGACTTTGCTATGACTAATCTGCATTTGTTTGATGGTTACGGTCTTAAGGAATTTAAGGCGGTATCTGTAACTTTGGACGATGTAGCTGATTTAGTTAGATGGCAATGTGCGGTTTTTAACGGCACATGGGATCTAGTAGAGTTTAACTCCATTCTGAAATTTTCCAAAACAAAGTTTATTATAATAGGTTGATTAGTCATTCAGTAAAGTTTTTCGGTGACTGGTCGATAGTATACTAGTAAGTAAAATAAAGGTTAAAAAATGAATACATTTAAACTAATAAATCTCGATGTTTGGGGCAATAAATATGATGGGTTCGAGGTAAATAATGCACATTATACAGGTATAACGATTGAACTACCTACTAACTTTACAGATAAACAGCTAAAGAGTGCTTTATATAAATCCGGTTACTTTGGTAGGGGAATAACTCAAGCTAAGATTAATTCCGAAGGAGAGGAGGACTACTCCGTTTATGTAAACCTAACTGCGAATAGATATGGAGGCTGTAAACCACTCATCGAACTAAGAAACACTAAACTAGAAGGTTAACCAAGTTAGACTAGGCATGGTTCTTGCTAAGGCAAGAATTGTGCCTACCTCCTGTATATTCAATTGAATTTAACTGTAAAGTAATTAAGTTTTAATCGTAAGGAATAAATAAACCTAAAGTTTTTAGATTCAAGTGCCGATATTATATACATGAGAGAAGATAGGGGATAAGCTCCCCCAAGATACCTCATTAGAGAGTGATAGGTGTTTCAGGATTACGACTTATTGCAATCTGATTAAACAGGAATCCTAGATTGTGTACACAATTGTTTTTTATTTAAAGGAAATTTTATGTTCGGAATTTACTTAGAGGGTTGGAGCGGAGGATGTTTTACTAGAACGCATATAACGGCTAAAACCTTAAAAGGTTTAGACAAAAAAACTAAAGCATATCAAGAGCGTTTTGAAATAGCTAACGTAGGGCATGTGACCTATAAGATCCTAGATCGTGATCGAAAGTATGACCGAGAGAGCTATCAAATTTTAGAGCAGTACAATGCCAAAGTATTTTTTGAGTATTGGGACTAAAGTTTTTAGATTCAAGTGCCGATAGTAACTACAGAAGGTAATTCTTAAAAAGGTTTTATGGAAATTCAAGTAAGAGAAGTTAGTTTAAAGTATAAAAGAACTAAGCAGTTAACTGTTAAGGTAACCTCCCCAGAAGATCTAGTGCCTTTAATTCATAAGACTTTACCTGATAATGTCAGAGAGCATTTTTTAGTATTTCACCTGGACGGGGCCAATCAGGTAGTTAGCTCTAGGGTAGTTTCTACAGGCACGTCAAATGAAACTCACGCCAGACCTAGTGATGTGTTTCAAGCAGCGATCATCATAGGAGCTGAAAGCATTATAATTGCCCATAACCATCCTTCGGGATTAGTAGATCCGTCTGATGCCGACAGAGCTGTAACAAGGAGGCTTAAAGCGGCGGGCGGTGTCTTAGGCATAAAGGTTTTAGATCATATCATTGTAGCAGATAATAACTTCTATTCATTTAAAAGTGGTGGAGAGTTATAAAAACCTTATAATTGGCACGATTCTTGCTATGGCAAGTTTCATGCCAGTCATGCCATATTCAATTGAATTTAGGAAGCGGGCTAAGAAATAATTAAACTTAGATGCAAATAAATCTAAAGTTATTTAGACAATCGGTCGATATTATCTATAGAGGATAATTCTTAAAAAGGTTAAAATATATGACATACAAGTACGGTGAACCGGACAACTATGGGGATTTTCCTTATTTATACTCCGGTAGCTATAAAGAGGATCAGTTAGTGGAGATTCTAACTGAAAGACTTCCAGACCATTTTGATATGCAAATTGTAGATGAAATAGAGTCCGAAGTTTTAACTGTATTGGTAAACATGGGAATTGACGGCCATTTAGAAGCATGTACGATGGGAAAAGAAGCTAAAATAGAAAACAGAATGATAGGTGATAAGGTCGTTCAGCAACATCTAGCTTTAGAGTTTGATAAATCTGGAATGATCTGTTTAATTCGTAGACTTCAAGAATTTAATGCTAACGATCATTTTGATTTTTCAGAGTGTGACGTGCCAGAAGGCGAGTTTGCGGAATCAGTTGAGGAAAGTGAAGTTTGGAACGCCGCAAGAAACTTAGGCAGTACAATCTTAGAAGTTTTAGGAGTAGAAGGCCAATTTAATTACTAAAGTTTTTAGATTGAAGTGCCGATAGTATACTAGTAAGTAAAATAAAGGTTAAAATATATGACAATAGGTAGAATTTTAAATGAGTTATTCGAGCTTAGGGACTTGATTTCAGGGGACGTTAGTGTTCGTCCCCCCAAGGAAGGAGAAGCCCTAGAACTGCTAGATCAAGCAATCGAGAATTTAATTAAACTAAAGGAGTCAGTCAAATGAGCAGAACACTAAGTAAAGTAAAGAATCAAAACAAAGGCATTGGCCATCACTTTTTTGATTATTTAACTATGGAATTTTTTTCTTCTAAGATACATTGCTCAAAGCTTCATGGAGATAAGTTTTTTGTTACCTCAGAAAAAACTTGCTATGAGGACTATACCAGAGTCTTTTCTGTAAGACTTGCAGATCAGGAAGGTAGAGTTGAAACAGTAGTAAAAGACTTAGAGACTTTGGGCGATGCCATGGCTAGAATTAAAGAACTATTGAATGCTGATTCTATTAAAGTTTTTTAGATTCAAGTCGATATTATATTAGTAAGTAAAATAATGGAAAGGTATATTAGTATGAGAATTTTTACAATTAAAAATCTGACAATACAGTTAGACGAGTCAAGTACGGTGGATCTAGACGAGTCTAATGTATTGAAAGTAGTTAGAGAAGAGCTTTCATCTATAAATGGAGAATTATCTAGGCTTGAAAATACCCCGCAATTTTTGGGTATTTGGGATTTGAAGTTAGAGGATATTCTAGTAGAAGATTTAGGGCCAGAATCTGATGAGAGTTAGGTAAATAGAGCTAAAGTTTAGATTCAATCGAGCCGATAATTACTATATGGAATTTTACTTTATTAGGGGACTAATATGAATAAGTTTAGAAATATCAAAGGATCTCAAAAGTTACTAGTCAAGGTTACGGGAGTACTCTTTATCACTAGAGCAGATGAGGCGATGGGTAAAGCCTTATTGGCAGGGTTGGAGGAGCTAGACAATTTAAGGTCAGCCGAGTTAAAGCCAGTCGGTTTAACTGGCGTATGGGAAGGGAAGGAAATACAAATCAACTTTGTAGAAAAGAATTGACACAAATTATACAGTAGAGCAAGAATCATGCCAACTTACACTTTAACTAAAACAGATTTACTTAATAAATTCAAAGAGTTAGATAAAATTACAGTCTACTTTGACAGAAAAAGCGCACTATTGCAGTATATAGACGACGATTTAAAACTGACAGGGATTCCCAGAGACAAGATAATCTCAATGTTCTACGCTTTTCGGAATGTAGGCGATTGGGCGGTAAATACTCTCCAGTTACCAAAGGATCACAAATATACTCTAGTAACAGAGAAAACGATTAAGACAAATCTTTATATTTTAGGCAGCAGAGATATACAGAATTTTTAGTAATCTTTAAACAGAGATCTAGGACGTTCATTCTAGTTAAGTTCCCTAAAATACTGCCGATATTATACAGTAGAAGGTTAAAACACTAAAAGGTTAAACATTATGACAATCGAAAAAGTCAAACACAATGGGAGTTTTATTGCAAGTACAATTCATAAAGGTTACTTAGTTACCAGAGTCTACTACGGTTATACTAAGAAACAAGTTAGACAAAGGTTCTTAGTAGAGTTAAAAACGATATGAAAACAGGTTTATGGGTTACATTTACGGACGTTGAAGCAGCAGAACGGGAAAGCAATAATCATGCCAAGCTATTGTATATTCAATTGAATTTAGGTTCATATAGAGGATTATTATAAAGTTACCTAAAAAAAGCTAAAGTTATTTTAGATTTAAGTCGATAGTATAAGAGTAAGAATAATAAAGGTAAATCAATATGTCTAATCCCTTTGCACTCACTAAAAAAAGCTTTTTAGCTCTATATCATCAAAACAATGATAAGGATGTGGATAGACTACTCGGTGGGTCAGATTACGGTAGAGAGGAGGGTTCGGACTTTCTGATAGTTCAGACTCACGATCAACTTAGAGGATTACAGTGCGTATTAAATGGTTACAAAGGAGATACATTTCTTGAGTCTGTATGGAGAGATCAAGAAATTGCAGTAGAAATAGACAAAGCAGCCGCCGAGTTAGAGGAAGCATTATTAGCGACTCCGAGTCATTTCGGGACTCATGCGAGATTAGAGCGGAGAATAAGAGGACTACATAATCTAGTAGTATATAAACGATGGATGATTGAGAATGAAATTGAAGAAATTAACTTTAGCGATATTGAGTTAGAAGTGGGGTTTAGTGATGAGTATAATAAATGCGCCGGTAGCTGTAATGGCTGCAATGAGGTAGTAAGAGTTTCAGCAGATAGTTATAGCTGGACTGCTCCTCTCTTTATAGATTTGATCGGTTATGTCTGTAATACTTGCGCTATAGACTTCCGTCAGGAGATGCTAGATACTCATAAAAACGAGCAAAGATCAATTCCAAACTGTTTCAATACCTCAGACATCGGACTAGTTAAGATTAATAATAAAAAGTTAGAAAACGGATTTCACTACGGCATGGACGATAGTCCTGATCCTATTATCGAGAAATTAAACGAGCACAATATAGATGTTTGGTTCGTCATACATCCTTGTCAATTTAGCGTTAGCTTTGATGTATATGTAGAGGAGGATAATGAAGAAAAAGCTACCGAGATTTTGGATAGCACTAATACTTATCAAGGCTTCTCGACAGCCGGTAACTTAGAAAGAGGACTAAGACAAGCAAGCTTGCAGACCGAAGAAATAGAAGGAGACGGAATCAGGTATAGCAGAATTAACGGTAAAGACGGAACTGCTACGACTAGGACTGTTTCAAGAAAAGACTTTAATAGTCGTATATTATTCTAAAGTTTAGATTCAATCGAGCCGATAGTAACTATATGAATGATACACAAAAAACTTTTATTAATACTACTTATCAAATTCAGTCAGAGATAAATCTGATTGAAGATGGGAAGTACAGTGTGAGACTAACTGATCTTGATAGTGGTCTATCCCTACCTACTTTTGTTATATTTAATAACTTAGAGGGTGCTTTAGATTATGCTAGGAAGCTAGTAAGAGATTGAAAAAGGCTAGCTGGATTAGTCAAACCGATCTAGAATTGTTTATAACTACGATTTTTTCGGGGCCAAACAGATCCAGGAGAATATGTAACTACCCAAACAGATCCAGAAGAATATGTAACTACATAGAATATACAGATTCCTACTAGAATAGACAGATTTCGCTAACAAAAGCTAAGTAGCTGTAATTATTAGATAAAGTTAACTATCCGTAATTATTAGATAAAGTTAACTATCCGTAATTATTAGATAAAGCTAAGTAACTGTAACCATTAGATAAAGCTAAGTAACTGTAACCATTAGATAAAGTTAACTATCTGTTTTCATTCTCTTTAAGTATATCGGCTTTTTTTTTCCATTAGAATATATTTATTTTCTTTAAGGATATTACATAGTTAGGTCTGTTTTTTAGATGGTTTTAGATTCAAATGAATATAAAAGCCTAAAGTTTTATCTAAGGCTTGCCGATTCTATATCTGTAAGTAATAAAGGAGACAAATGATAAAGCTATCAATAAATCAAACTGAAATGACTGACACTCATAAAGATGCAAGCACGGGGTTGCACGCTGGAAAAAGCGAACTAATTATCGATAGTTTAGCAGTTCTGGATCTACTTGAGTCTTTAGGATTCAAGGCTTTAAGTTACGCTGAACAAGCTTACCAAAGAAACGATCGGACTAGAGAAAACAAAGGTTATCATATAGTTAACTTTACAAGTAAGGATCATAAAGACTTAGGGATCTGCTTAATCGATTCCAAGGATGGTCAAAGTAGTTTAAAACTTTACGCTGGTCTTTTTATTGCGGACCGAGTTTTTCCTTTGGTGCTGATTAAAGAGCTAAGACATTCTAAATATGAGAAAACAAAGCTTGATGCTCTGCCTGATACTTTAAAGCAAGAAATAAATCAAGCTTTTAGCGTAGTCAGTTTTATAAAAGCCACTTTAAAAGAGATCAATCTTTCAGCTAATAGCTTCAATCGACTCTCTGACGAGTGTTTCTCTCTCAGATTATCTCATCCAAACTATAAAAAAACTAATCTTAAAAATTTAGTAGTTCTGGGCCAATCGGTTTCTGGCTACAATGCTTTAAAGTTAGTTATCTCTAGCTATTGTGATGTTAATTGGCCACGGCATCTAGTCACTCTTTCAACTCAAATAAGTGACTATTTAATTACTAAACTAACTAAATAAAAATGATCATTCTAGTTAAGCTTTTCGCTTCAAAGAACGATAGAAATATATAAGAAATAATAATAAAAGGTTAAAAAATGAGCATACAAAGAAATAGACTTATGTACATGGTAAAAGATCAAAACAGCTTCATAGGTGACCATTTTTTTTCTAGCTGGTCGATGCGCTTTTTTTCTTCGCAAGTACATTCTACATATTTAAAAGCTGATAAGTATTTCATTACTTCCGAAAAAAGCGGTTTTGAGGACTACGCTAGAGTTTTTTCGGTAAGACTTGCAGATCCCAAGGGGAGAATTGAAACAGTAGTAAGAGACTTGGAGAGTGAAGAAGCTGCCGAATCTGAGATAAGAAGCCTACTAAGAGAAGCTAAATCCTTAAGATTAAAAAACCTTTATCAAAACCAAATGGAGATCAAACAATGAAGTACACTCTACTAATCAATCAAGCACGGACCATAAGATCTGTAAAGATTAACGCTACTGGTGAGATCATTAATGAGACAACTAATCCAGCGAGATACGCTGATTTAGCTAAAAAAGCAAAACAAGGCTTGGCACGTAAAGAAAGAGACTCAATCTTTGAGGCTATGGGATTGGTCAAAGTTAAGGGAGCAATTTCAGGAAAAACCTATTGGGAATAAGTTAAAATAGAATCAAACAGATAAAGACTAAGCCCATCACATGGGCTTTTTTTTATGCAAGAAGTATGCCACTAGCAAGAACCATGCCAACAAAAAAGTAGGCGGATCTCCCCGAATCCCGACGATGCCCCTTTTTTCGTCTTTTCTTGGTCCTACATATATAAACGGCAAAAAACAGATAAAACTTTAGATTTAGTTTAATCTATTTCTAATTATAGAAAGGTTATTCTAAAAGAAATAAAAAAACTTAATTCAATTGAATTTAGTAAAGTTTTTAGCGCGCTGGTCGATATATTAAAACTTCTAGAGTATGGAGCCAAACAACAACTAAACAGATTAAGAAATTCATTGGTAAACTGCCTAGTGAGCCAGTGGATCAATCTGTACTAGATGATTTATTAGCCAATACAATTTCACGAAAAAAATAGAAAGATTATTCTACAGATAGACCCTTGTAGAGAATTAAAAACGGGTATATAGTTAAAAGATAAACAATAAAGGGGAGTTATGGAAAAGATTAATTTCAGTGAAATGCAAGTACGAGTCTTAAAGGGACTCGCTAGACTAGAAAGAAAACAATACACTACTCGCCAACTGGCCTTTTTTCTTAAAACTAACTATCAAGAACTAAGAGAATTACCAGATCAAACTTTAGAGCAACAAATCACTCTAGCACTGTACGAATTAACCCAATAAAAAGGAAACATCACCATGCCGAAACCTATCAGTCATGCAAAGATTAGTGAATTATTTAACAACCAACCAACGAGGAGGCTACTCTAAAGAATCCTACTACCAAATTAGAAGGAGATTAGAAAGACAAGCCTTAAATGATGTTTTTAATCGGAATCTGTTTATTATGGCCGTTTTTTGTTGTATGCTCGCTATCTCTCCTTTGCTAGCCATGCAATAACTAGAACGATCATTCCTATTTAGATTCAAGTACATTTAAAGCCTAAAGGTTTTAATCCTTTCAGTCGATTCTATTATTACAACCAAAAGGGAGATCAATACAATGAGCAAGCAACCAACGAAAAACGAAGTTATCCAAGCCCTAAAGCAACTAGTGGATAGAATTTCAGGGTATGATGCGGAGGGTAACAACTTGGGATCTATATCAGGTAACCCCTACCTAATCAGTGAGGTAAAAGCTGCTAACCTAGCACTAGCTAGACTTCAAAACAATAGCAGACTAACCACTTGGATAGACTACGATAGAACTAGACCAGTTTAGTAAAGTATCTTACTAGAATGATCTTTCTAGTAGTAAGTATCTTACTAGAAGGGTCTTTCTAGTAAATAATTAGATTCAATCGAGTTTAAAGCTAAAGAATAAGACACTAGTTAACGATAGTATATTAGCAAGTAATAAACCAAGGGGATAAGATGAAAAGCCAACAACTAAACAGATTAAAAATTGAACTAGAGTCCGCTATCTGGTCAAACAATGTAAAGGCTATGATTTTTATTTCTAATTTAATCAAAAAAATGGAGGCTAGATAAATATGTTTCAAATCTATCAAATAACAGCCAACGGGCATCATGTGCGAACGTGTAACCCATTCCCTACTTTAGAGATGGCTAAGAAGAGAATGAAAGAGCTAAAGGCGTTAGATGTTGAGTTTACAACCAAAGGACATCAAGAAGGGTTCTTGGTCAAAGATGCTGCACTCTCCAGCTATTATCTTAAAAGACGGTAAAGAATATCAATTAAATCAGAAGGATAACAAAAAGATGAATATAGATAAGGCGTTTAATTTAGTAATGTTTAGACGATTAGTTAAAGATGGCACGATTCTTGCAGTGTTTCCTAATGAAAGATGCAAGGGGGATCGAACGTGGAGCAGTCTGCTAAACTCTAAGAAGCCACTTCCTTACTTTATTACCGGATTTAGCGAGTTTAAGAAATTTCACGCTCTTACCCGTAAGGAAGTAAGAGATCAATCGTTACCGACTGAATTAGATGATCCTGAAATTGTGGCGCTAACCAAAAAGTTATTGACCAGAGGGAACCTTTTAATACCTCAATCCATACTCTGCAAAGACCTACACGATAACCATTTAATAGATACAGATACAGTTATCTAAATACAAGTAAGGATAGATATAAGTAAATCTATACTTATTAGATTAGATTGAATCTAATACATACAGATACAGTTATCTAATAGGAAGGGCTTAAATGCCCTTTTTTTCAGTTTTATTTCTAAAGTTAACCTAAGAATCAATTCAATCAAATACCTATGAGATTTAGACGATAGCTCTATACAGTTCAATTCAATTGAATACAAGGGTATACACTGGTGTACATTCAAATGAATATAGGGGGGTGGGGCCATGACCTATTAGAACGAACGTTCGGACGGGCGGAGTGTAGGGGGTGGTGCCTATTAATTTTCAGTCTTTATATGTAGTGTCCCATAGTAAGGTTAGTTATGATTTAGGATGGAAACAGGAAAAATTTTGGGGGCCAAATAAGTCTTCTACCCCATAGTGAACCATTAACCTTCATTAGCAGTTATTAAATAAGTGTACCACCGTGGGACAGTAAGATTAGTTAAAGTATTTTAACAATTGTACCGATATATTGATAATGAGTATATTAGAAGCTACAAGCCATGTCTATATTAAACAGATTATATAAGAAATTCCTAAAAGAAGAACTTAAAAGATTTATAGATCCAAGATCTTTAATGTGGCGTTTTGAGCAGGATAAGGTTAGAGAAGTAAAAGTAACAATAATAATGCTAGAGGATGGAGAGTATTTGAGGTCTAAAGGTACGCTTATGGCAGTACAGAGTCCATTAGCAGAATTTGCCTACTTTGCTGAGGACTATGTAAATTCCTGTCAATTTATACCTCTACGACAAGCTGAATACTCTACTAATTGGTGGGTAATTAAGCATGAATAAAACACTATTAGAGAAAATATACTTTAGGGCGATGGCGGATCTTTATAAAAAGGGAGGTAACCTTTTAAGGATGAAGGATCTTATTAATTGCTATAAGAAGTCTTCAAGGCCTGAGAAAATGAAGGCATTTTTAGAGACAGTACGAGAAAAAGCAATACATACCCATGGCTCTGGGTCTTTCAAGGCTACATTTGTACGTTGGGACTGGGATCACTTTTACACTCTTTATATAGACCAAGAGATTCACATCATGGGTAAGTGGCACCATCTTCGTTATTGGGAGAAGGACATACCTCACGCTCCAATGACCGAGCTGCATGTTTCTGGTTTGAACATTGACTGGTGGATACTACATGTCCATGAATAAACAATTATTAGAGAAAATATACTTTAGGGCGATGGCGGATCTTTATAAAAAGGGAGATAGCCGTTTAAGTTGGGGGAATCTTATTGATTGCTATGAGAAGTCTTCAAGACCTGAGAAAATGACGGCATTTCTAGAGACAGTACGAGAAAAAGCAATACATAACCCGCACTTCAGGTCTTTCAAGGCTACATTTGTACGTTGGAACGGGGATGACCTTAATTACCGTCTTTATATAGACCAAGAGCTACACATCATGGTCTTCACCTCAGATAAGTGGCTCCGTCTTTGTTATTGGGATAAGGACATGCCTCACGCTCCAATGAACGACCTGTCAGTTTCTGGTTTGAACATTGACTGGTGGATACTAAATGTCCATGAATAAAGAACTATTAAAGAGGCTTTATTGGAAGTTTTTACATGGACTAGACTCCGATGGTATTAAAAGTCTTTGTAAGAATTCTAGTAAACCCTTAGACTCTGAGCAATTATTTAGTATATTCAAGACTGAATTACGTTTTGATTCTTATCAAGTTGTTACCTATGCAGCAATATCTACCTCTTTAGAGGGAATAGTGTGTTATAAACTAGGTTATGGTTTTGCACACTTGTATGGCAATAACAGTTTTGAGAAGGGTAGTTTTACAGTGATCTCCCGCTTCGAACATAATAAGGGGATCGCGACACAATTTCTAATTGAAGATGTTAACAAGACTTATTGGATATTAAACTTTTCTAAGCACTGGTGATAAACCCCTTATATTTAATACCAATAGAATCAGAAATAATTTTGGGCACTTAATATATGTTCTACCCCATAGTGAAATAAATATATATA
>Ga0163149_10004845_pt1 | contig 14438 bp, 24 predicted proteins | sample OliLakLV19MP5G1_FD_148604 | JGI IMG/M metagenome (GOLD analysis project Ga0163149, IMG submission 148604) | Freshwater microbial mat bacterial communities from Lake Vanda, McMurdo Dry Valleys, Antarctica - Oligotrophic Lake LV.19.MP5.G1 | ecosystem: Environmental > Aquatic > Freshwater > Lake >...
GTCGGGGACATAACGCAGGGAAAGGCGCTTGACGCGCCGACCCTGACGCGGCTCCGGGAGGTGTCGCACGACCTAGCCCGGATCGTAGCCGGGCACGCAAGCTCGCTCGGCGCCGTCGCCGAGGCGCTGGCGGTCGAGCGAGCCCGTCTCGCCCAGATCATCGCGGATCTGGGGGAGTGAGGGGGAGGGGCGACGCCCCTCACTGAAACCCGGCACCCGAAAGGGTGACCGGGTTTCATTTCGTTCTCGTTCTGGTGTGGCACACGTCTTGCTAAAAGCAAAGAATATTCCAGGGCACCAGGCGGTCAGCCACACCAGCGAGTGATTGCCCCTCTACGGCGCTGCGTGCGCTGCCTTTTACGAGGTAGCCTTGGCAAGGTGGTCTCTCCCGGTGAAAGCCAGGAGGGATCATTATAAACCCTTATAACTCACCCTGGCATATATAGTGCTATAAGCAATCAATGTACCAAACCAAGAATGCTAGTTTGCTCTATACCAAAACACAGTTTGCCCATCTGATTGTCCAAGTGAGGTAGGTTACCAACCATGCGCGTTCTCATACTATCCGGTGTTCCTGGTTCTGGCAAGTCAACCTACATTGCTGTAGTCGTGCGTACCAAGCGAGCGGTCATCTGCTCGGCTGACAGCTACTTCTCGCGGGACGGGTCATACAAGTTTGACCCGTCTCTGCTTGGGAAGGCGCACGGGGAGTGCATCAAAAACTTCATCGCCTGCATCGACTCGAAAGAGATTGATGTACTGATAGTGGACAACACGAATACCTCAGACATCGAGATGGCGCCATACGTGGCAATCGCAGCCGCTCATGGGGTGGCGGTGGATCTGGTGACGTTGCTTGTATCGCCATCTGTCGCTCACCAGCGAAACTTGCATGGTGTATCTCTAGGTGCTTGCTCGGCGATGGATCGTCGTATCAGGGCTCGGCAGTTGCCGCCCTTTTGGGACATTACCCAAACCACCATCGGAGTCTGAGAAGATTAGCGAGCAGTTACCCTCTCTCACGTAAAGGAATACCCATGGCTTCAATGCGCAAGGCTGTTATGATCGCTTCGATCTCTGGAATCGGAATCGAGGATATTGGTAAACTAAAAGTCAAGGGCGCTCGTGGGCGCAATCCGGGGCGCCGTTTGGCGCGTGCCTGGAAACAAGCCCGGCAAGAGTTGTATTGGTCTGACCCGTCTGATAGATAGCCATGAGATAGATACCATGACACCAGCTTTCTACCTCATGATTGCGGTTGCGCTCACATTCCTTGCTATCTCCGAAAGGGGGTAGCGGGGTGTTCCAGTTTAGTGCGTTCACACTTACCCTGGCATATTCTTTGCTAATAGCAACATATATACCATATCCCTAATGTAATCTAGGGTAGGCAACAGTAAGATAATGTAGGTGTGGCATATTTTTTGCTAATAGCAACATATATACCAAGGCAAACGAGGGAGCACAGTAGAGGTAGCGGGTCTTGCCCATCATTGGGTTATTCAGACCAGTAGAGCGAGAAGCGAACGAGAGGAAAGCAGAGTAGAACGGTAGCAAGGTCTAGCAGGTTACCCATCTAGTCTCTAATCCGCCGAGGTACAGAACATGACCAACATAAACGTCATTCGCGCAGCTATCATGACCAACAACGCCGCGGTCGAAAAAGCGGTGATCATGATGTCGCAGGGCGCCATCGTGGTGTCCCCCTGGGACAAGTCTTATGCTAATTACTACGCCTCATGGTGCCTAGCGGGGAAGCGGCTATCTGGCAATCACTTGAGCAAGGCGAGAGTACTTGCTCTGAAGTACTGCGAAGACATTGCGGGGATCAGCAAGCCCATCAAGAAGTCTTCAGCTTCAGCTACCTTGACTATTAGGAGAACGGGAGAGTTCACCATAAAAACATTCGGGTCGAACCACTGCGGTCTTCTGCCCATACTGAAGATTCAGTATGAGGCGAAAATAGAGTGCAGCGCCAAGGTTGATGATCGAGGCTTTCTCTTCGATCAGCTGGAAGTGGACCGATTCTTCCAGGGCGTCAAGAGCTCATTTCTATCTTGCGAGATGCTCACGATGCATCTTGCTGAGATGCTGGCTCTGCGTATCATGGCAGAGAATCCCAGCTTGGAGGTGAAGGGGCTGGATCTGACACTATCACCCCAGCCTTTCAAGGCTGGGGTGACCTTCGCCTGGAAAGCCTGATACTCACACATCCGGGGAAGTGACTAACCCGGATTGTAGCGGCTCGAACCGATAGAGGTAACCACCATGCGCAACCAAGGTACAGCAAAAGCGGCTCGGCGCAAGCTCAGCAGGCAGGTACGCAAAGCCACTGGCTTGCCATTGCCTGTGGCAGCGCTAGCAGCGAGAATGATGCTTACCCATCTCTCCCATGTTTGGTATTCATTGGCGGAGGCGGAAACGCCACAGACCAGCTCTACGCGAGCCGCATTGGCGGCTGCGCTTACCTGGGTTCGTTACGAACCGGGTTGCGATTGTTGCGGATCCGGATGGAACGAACCCGTCTTGAATGGTCCTAAAGGATCATTCAACTACAGGCTGGGATAAAATGGCAAAGCTCGGCATAAACTTAGGCTCGGCTGTAATCAATCAAACCCATACCCTCATCTAGTCGCGCGGCTAGGTGGGGGTTTTTGGCTTTTCATTATGGTGTTGGCATATTCTTTGCTAATAGCAATCTATATGCCTTGCTTGCGTGCGAGACCTTGTGAGAGCTAGGTGATTCCTGCCCATCCAATAGAGGATTAGTCGATAGGAGCGAGAAGCGACGCGGTGAAAGAAAGCGAGTGTGCATGATTCAAGTAGTATAGTGTCGATTGACTAATGGTAATGGTAAGACTCCCATCGAAACGATACTTGCGACATTCAAGCAAGTAGAGCGAGCGAGAGTCTACTGCAACACGCTGAATAACCTAAAAGGTAACAATAACCTTGTCTTCTACAAGGTCAAGTCGGCTAACTGAATCTTCGCCTCATCTTCGCCTCATCTTCGCCTCTCAACGTTCTAACCTGATAAGCGAGTATCCCATGAACAAGACGAACCTCGTGACCGCCATCAAGATTCTCACCAACGCCGGTTTGCCTCTTTCCCTTTCCCCTGCGGAGAAGCTTCACAAGTACGTTGGTTGCGTTCTCAAGGTGAACCACGTATTCGGTACCGCATACGTGGCGGGGGATGTGGTCACTCATCTTGCCTTCGGTGACTACTGCCGATTGAACAAGGCAGAGATTATCTCGCCTCCCATCACATACTGCAATGCCTCACCTGGTGAGACGACGAACCTCGCCTGAAGTAACAAGAATGTAATGAGTTGAGACCCTCTGCCTGTGAGATACAGGTAACATTCTACACTGTGAAAGGTATTATGGTGAATCTAGTGCGGTTACGAGCGGGTGATGCCCGCTGCTGTTCTCCTATCGGTGTGGGAGAATGTTTTAGTCTTGATATGCGAATGCAGAAAGACTAGGGTGAATCATGTTCCCAGGTGATTAGTATACGGGTGATACCCGAGTATGTTTGACCTGGACAAGTCAATAAACTGTCTGCAATAACAATACTAATGTCAGTAGCAATAACATTAGTAGTATGGGCTCTTGGTAACCAAGTTATACCTGGCGTTGAAACTCGTTTACACCCGGCTATATGCCAATAGTGACGTAGTTTACACTGGTATTCTTGCAGCAGGTTCGATTCCTGCAAAGCCCGCCCATCTGCAACTACTGGCAGATTGATACACATAGAGGGGCTTATTCCTATCTTCTGCGAGAGAGTGTTGACGCAAAGACGTTCGTGCCACATAACTACCTGACAACGAAGCCAGTTTCGATTCCAACGGCTGTTGTTTAGATAGCACCCATCTACAGACTATGGTAAGACACATGGCAAAGCTAAGCGCTCGTGGTCGCACCGAAACATACCGTGTCGTCAAGGAATATTCCGTCAATCCTGACGAGGATGTGACAGTGCGTAAGCGCACCGTCGTGCTCATGTCTGATGGCACGGTTCTTGAAAAGGTGACGGTTCGCTTCAGCTATCCAGGCGCCGACCCGAAAGGGCGCCTTCACGATTGGGGATATAAGATCAAAGGCAAGGCAGGTTTGACCCCTGCTGAATGGCTGGCGAAGTATCTCGCCGCTGGCTTCTCGCAAGACTAACCTTCTTTTAGAGGAAGTCTCTGAATAAGTATGTCGGAGTGACTGTGATGGTCAACCACCCTTTTGGAACCTCGTATCTTTTTGGTGACTCATATGTCGCTGTAGGAGTGGTTGACTTTGAACCAAGCAAAGATGATAACTACACCGCTTACGTATTGTGAGGCTACAGAAGGTGAGATTACGAATCTCGCCTTATTACATAGGTAGGTGATTGATATACTGATACCCGAGCGTAGTTTTACACACATAACAATCTAGACCTGGATAAGTCAATAAACTATCTACAATGACAGTATCAATACAGTATCAATAACAGGGCTTATGGTAAGCAAGTTATATCCAGAGCTAAACACTCTTACAAAGCTACATATGCAAACGGTATGGTACCATACCAGCATAAGCAAGTAGAGTGTTGCCCGGTATTCTTGTAGTGGGTTCGATTCCCACACAGCCCGCCACGCATCTCTGAATGAATCTCTGTGCAAGGAGCTATTGAGATCGCATTCGAGTGCTAGTTATAGTGGTCTAACCGGAACCCATAATCCGGTCGTCCATCTACTTATCAGTGTGAGTAGGGATACTAGCCAAGTGAGATAAGCGTTATATCATGCCTCTAACGAGGTAACAGCTTGGTGCTAGTTGCCATGTCTGGATAGACGCAATATAGTTGTAGAGGTTAGTATCTCTTCTCATCTTGATAAGCACCCATCTGCGAGGAATAACATGAATCTCTATACAGCGATTGTAGCAAGGTTCTCTCTGTGTGTGAATGAAGTAAAGGTTTTGGAAAAGAATCTTGAGGATATGTCTGCGAACGTGGCAGCGAGCCATTGTGCTGATATTGTGGAAAAGATGGCAGCAATCGAAGTCTTGATTGCAGAGGTTAGGAATACAGCTAATCTCATGCGACCCATTTTGGAGGCTGCTGGTGAGCCTGTGGGAGTCTTGTCTAAGACTGTGTATAACTGGAATCAGAAGCACGGCTAATCGCCCATCTAGGAGCATGGGTGGGCTGTGGTATCGAATATGATCATGATGGTCAGATCATCCTGTTTACCTAAACTTACCCATCCGGCGAGCGAACAACCCAAGGTCAGAGGTGCTAAGATGAGTGACCGAAACAAGTATAAGCCTGAATACTGTTACCTTGGGATTGCGCTTTCTGGAACGTATGGCACGTCGCCAACGGTCAAGTCAAAGTGTGGTGGCAGCAGCAGCAAAAGCAGCATGTCTGGAATGATTAGCAAGCTGTATCCCTATCTCGGAGACTTGCTGGAAGGTGGGATTGTTGTTGACAAGCGTTCTGTTCCTGAGAAGGATATTATCCATGAGGTCTATTCGGGACCGATGCTGGATATTGATCTCCCATCCAGAACGAAGTCACAGATATTCGCGGAGCCTGCGCCGAGTGAACCTGGGGATAAACTTGGTGGGCTTGATACAGTGAGCATGGATCTGTATCTGATGAGATGGGAGAAGCTTGGGGCGAGGATTGGATACCGCCTTGGGAATACGATTGTTTGGAATGACGGTGAGATTCTGCCCATCCCTGAAGAATCGGAGCGATGGAAGCAACTTAGGTTATTCCCATTGACCTTGAATAATGGGAGTAGTTATACTGTAAGGGTGGAATACCCGTGAGGTATAGCGAAACAAGGTCTGTTGCCTATGTGGCATGAGAGGGCAGGTTGAAACCCTGCCAGACCTACACATCTAAAGATTGAATCGAGGTGTTGATTCGGGCAAGAATGCCCATCCAAGGATAAGATATGGCATGTTGCGAGTGCGTTGGAGATAATGGTTATCTATGTGCCTTGCCCTATCTATCAGCCGATGAGCTAGCAGAGCAAGGATACGAATATGATGATTGAATGATTGCCCGCTTGATCCGCAAGGGTTAGGCGGGCTTTCTGCTATTCAGTTTTAGCCTGGCATACTTTTTGCTAAAAGCAAAAGATATACCAAACCACAAGTTACCTAAGCGATGTCGGGCAAAAGAGACATGGCATATAACTTGCTAAAAGCAAGAGATATACCGAGGATTGCAGTGGCTATCGTTACATAGCGCGGAGCGAGGGTTGCCCATCTAATAGATGAATGGACTAGTGGAGCGATGACGCCGAAACGAACGAAGCAGCCGAGCAAGCAACGTAACGGCGGAAGTCTTCGCCAATCCATTGACCGATTGACGGTAGAAAGCATGGAAACGATGATTCGATGGTTGATGGTTTCGGTATTTATCTACGCTGCAACTAACTGGTTCTTGATCCCTCAGTTTCCGGGGTATGTGGAGCATATCTCGATACTGGCTAGTCTCGGAATCGGCGGGTTGGGGATGATAGGATTTTTGATGATGAAGGGGTCGTTAGTCGTTGACAAGCTAGTGTCCGCTAGGTAAGGTGTGCCTCGGTTGCCCATCCGAAGCACTGACAGTCTACCAACAGGAGAAACGACAATGACCAACGAAAAAGCGCCACGAAACATGACGGGAAAAGGGTTCTTGCACAAGGCGAGCGGCAAGGTTAGCGCTGAGACGTTCCTTGCGCAACATCGAAACTTCCTTTTGACTGGAGAGCTTGCGGCGTTGGCGTCGCCCATCTTGAAGAAGATGGATGATGGGGGGTTGCTGCCTTCTCCTGCGCTGGCAGAGATTCGGACAGCGGTGATGAATCACCTGCTGGTCAAGGAATCAACGGCTGGTCTGGCTTCTGCTGAGAAAGCGCAAGCATCATATGCAGATAAGCCATACCTCGCTACCATCTATGACAAAGACCATAACATTATCCAAGTCAAGAATAGCAAGGGTGAAACGATTGATCTACAGCAATCATACGCTTTGCCGCAGGAAGCAGAGCGATGGTGTGATAGGCGGCTAGAAGAGTGCGCCCCGGATTGCAGGGGTGAGGTTGTGGCTACTCACATGAATATGATGGTATCGCCCATCTCTCGTGTGGAAGCACTTGGTAGGCTTCTGAAGCAGAAGGGAGGTTCTACTGGTGGTAAGGCGCCAAGTGGTAATCTGTCCTGGGGCTCCAAGGTGAAGCAGACCAAAGTTACATTCTCTCACGGATAGTTGAATGAACTGGGCAAGTCTATAAACTGCCCATCCGTTTGAGTTTCTAAACATCAACGTCAGAATGAAAGAGGTAGATACGATGCTTGCATTCAATGGTCTGAATAGTGGTTCGCCTATCCGGTATGTTGGTACGAACGCTTCGATTCGTGGGTTTTTGGATGCCCATCCGAGTTTGAAGGGAGAGGTGAGTAACCGGGTTTCAGGTGGGAAGTTGGCGGTTGTGTTCAATCATCCTACTTCGGAGGAGCAGGTTGCATTTCTTGCTTCGCCTGAGTCTCTGCAAGCGCTGTAAGGTTTATTGATACGCAAGCATGAATGGTGACAATGTAGGTTCGATTCCTACACATGCTTCCATCTTCCTAACCGATTCACAATCGCACCCATCTACGAAAGATTATCTCATACATGAACATGCAAGACAACAACGGGTTCGCTTCCACGACCATTTCTGATCTGATTGGTGTTGATGCACCTGGAAGCAAGGGTAAGAAGTCTTCGCCCAAGGTCAAAACGCCTGTGGCAAAGAAGAGTGTTGCAAAGGTGAAGACTCCTGCGAAGAAGGTTGCGAAGCCGAGTGCGAAGGTGAGTACGCCTACCGCGCCCATCCAGAAAGGTAAAGCAGCAACGAAGCTGAAGGTGAGTGCTAAGGTGAATGCTAAGGTGAATGCGAAGCAGAGTAGCAAGCCTGCTGCGCGGTCGAATGATGATACGCTGCACTTTTCACATGGGCGCACGTTCAATCGTCATGATACGAAGCTGGTGAAGTCTGCTGATGGTCGTATTCATATTGACCAGAGCGAGGGAGTGAGGCTTCGTTGTGAGCTTGCGATTATAGGGATTCTGCGGCATGGGAATAAGGGTGTGGCAGTGAGTGACTTGACCGCCCATCTGAATGAGAATCTTGCTAACAAGTATAGTGAGAGTGATATTGGATATGCGGTGGGGCGTCTTCGCAAGTCTGGGCTTGTGAATCTTCGTAGTGGAACGGGTATGTATACGGCGACGAGCAAGCTGTATCAGGCATGGAAGCGAGTTTCTGGTAAGTAACATCTTCTGATTCTATTCCTACCCATCTAAGTGTGAGAGTGCAGGAGATAGTGACATGCGAGTTATCATCATCGAAGGTGCTTCTGAGGATACTATTCGTGCTCTGCTGCTCAATACGGGTATGCAAGCAATGATCATGACTGCAACGCCTATTGCGACGGCAGCAGCGATTGCGGCAGTGACTCCCCATCCTGCGGAAGTTATCCATGAGTTGAATCAAGCGGAAGTGGAGCAGCTTGAACAACATGCTTGTCAGGCTGTGGAATCGCGAGTAACGCCCATCTATGATGAAGCGAAGGGATATGTAGGCAAGCGCCAGTCTATGCAAGATATGATTCTTGGATGGTTTATGAGTAATCCGAACAATACTGCGGCTGCATGTATCGATGCGTTGATTGCCGCCCATCCTTTTCTCGTAGCAAGGTATGGTCATATTGATCTTGTGCGCAAAGGTCTGCGCAATATTTTCTATAATCTCAGAATGTTTAGCAAGATTGTGCCAAGTGAAGGTACCAAGCCGATGCGTGGCAGCGGTGGAGTATATCGGGTAGCCTGATAAACTCACACATCTGAGAGTGATTGAGTTAGATTGAGCGGAGCAACCCTCCGCTCATACGGGCTTGCATGGTGAGTTATATTCCCTGTTGAAACACTCTTACACTCGGCGCATCGCCTAATATAGAGTTGTTTACACGAGGATCTGACCGAGGGTTCGATTCCCTTCAAGCCCACCCATCTGGTTGAGATAACGATAGGATATACGATGTCATCCAAAAAGACGCATCCCAATCAGCCTACGCTTCTCCATGCGCTTGGAATCTTCACATATCATATACAGTGTATCTGTAAACTGGGAACGGTAAGCGATCCTGTTCTGAAGACTGGACTTCACTTCTACGGTGGGGTTTCTGCGCAAGTAGAGATTACCAGTGTTGCGAGTGAGGAAGGTTGGGGAAGGGAATGGGACTCATTCATGATGAATGGTGAATCTGTTGGAAATCGTTCTGGGGCAGTGCAATGGTATACTGAGAAGTGCGCGCCCATCCTTGAGAAGATTGCCAAGGGTGAGTTGTCGGCTGAAAGGAAACCATGCTAATCGTATCGACTAAGCAAAGATGTGCCAAAGAGGATAAGGCAGACGTTGCAAGGCGAGCGCTTGCGGGTGAGCCCATCCTTCTCTGGTCTGGCGAACATTACCAGACACCTGCAACATGGGTAGAGGGTAAGGCGTGCTTGCGTATCAAGGTAGGTAAGCACCGAAAGATTGTGAAAGGTCGGCTAGAGTTTGATAGCGATGGAAGGGATAACTATTCATTCACCTTCTATCCCCATCGTGCGCGAGTCTCCAAGCTCTAAGATGCTGTGTCGGCACCTTTTGAGGATTGAGAGACTGTTGCCCATCCAGACGAGTTTAGTTACCTAGACAAGTGAGGTTGATATGAAGACCGGACTTCTCATTATTGATTGGTGCCTGAGCTTTTGGGTTGGTCGTTATGGTTTCACTGTGGGTCCATGGTTCGTTACGTTGGATAAGGATAAGGATATTGCACATCAGTTTGGGGTGATGAGTAATCCTATGAGTGACTTCAACTGTGAAGTTGAGTTCACGATTCCGTTCAGCCTGCGGTTGGCACGGGCAGATCATCGCTAGTCACGGTTAGCGTGTAGACCTGAGCAAGTCTATAAACTGCTTATTTCAAGATTTGAAACAGGAGACTACTAGTCTATACAGAAGGTTATCTGTATGAAGGTGTAATCAAAGCATATTATTCTCTTCAATATCATAACAATCTCATCATAACAATCTCATCATAACAATCTGATAATAACAATCTGATAATAACAATCTCATCATAACAGATCTGATAATAACAATCTGATAATAACAATCTGATAATAACAATCTCATCTACAAGGAGAATACGAAGAGGATGAGATTACGTTTCTGTCTGCGCCAGAGTCGTTGCAAGCACTGTAATATGTATTGATACGCAAGCGTGAATGGTGATTGCTTGGGGTTCGATTCCCCTACACGCTTCCATACCTCAAACGAAAACCTTTCTATCAGGAGATATTCAATATTATGAATAACTATAAACGCGAACGGCTGCTGCGCTGCGATTGACGCAGCAAAAGTTTTTCTGATGATCAAGTGTGCAAAAGTATGGGGGCGATGGTCAGTATTCCGTCGCCGTGATACATGCACTGGATACTTGAGAAGCATGGTTGCATATCGTAGGATGATGCTTTTTTGTATTCAAACAAGCGTGCGATGCGATAGGATCTAGCTCCCATCGTAAACTGAGAGAGGCAGTAAGCATGTTCCAACAGATAAAACTGCTTCTCTGGTTCTTCGATGGTGAGGCTATCACAGAAGCGCAGTTGTCAGAATCTCTGCTCGCCTGCTGTAAGGAGACTGAATGAAAAACCTCGTACTGTATTTCTTGTTCGTTGATTACACCTTGACGGTTGAGGTCAACAAGGTTGGGGTCACGATTGGACCCTGCTTTCTGACGATCAATAAGAACAACGACATACATAAGTCTTGGGGGAAAGATAATAACTCCATGTGTGACTATAACTTTGAGAAAGAGATCACGCTCTCTATCCGCTAACCAAGCTCCCATCATAAACTAAAGGACACAATGAGTAAGAAGAAGATTTCCCCCCGTCAGGCGCGACTTCCACGAAACAGTCAAGCAGTTGGAGCAACCTTTGGTCACAAGGGAGGTCCGATGAGGGATCGTCGTGATCGTCGCCCGAATGATCGGCGCACTCAAGCTCGACATTTCGAGATCTGATACCAGATTCTCGGTAGCCCTTCGTTTATCTTAGCTTATAACCTAAAAGTTAGGGGAGACCAATGCAGATCACGATATCACTGGAAGAGTGGCAGCAGTTTGCTGCCCAGTATAAAGCGTCGGCTGATACCGCCGCTAGAGTGCAGGTGCTGAATGAGCACCTGCAAGAGAAGAGTATGAGGGATAGGGATGCGTTGGCGGCTGCAAACACCCTGTTGGGTGATGCTCGCGCGCAAGTGGACAGGCTACACCGTGAGCGCGAAGAGCGCCTGCGCGCGTCCGCAGGCGCAGCAGGAGCAGCAGTAGTAGCAGGAGTAGCAGTAGCAGCATTGCTGCAACCCATTCTTGACGCGTCAAGAATGGGTTGTAAGACGGATCTTATCCGCGCCGTCCGCGATGTAACTCAGTCGTCTCTGGCTGATGCAAAAAGGATGGTAGAGGGAAACTATGCCTGGTTACCTTAGATTAGAAACGTAGGGCGATGATCGATCCATTGATTAGAATGGATCGATTTATTTGCCCCGCGCGCACTTATCCCACCCATCCATTAGCTATCTAGGCTAGTGGGTTGGTGGGATTTTTGCGTTCCATTTTTGGCTTGGCATACTTTTTGCTAAAAGCAAAGTATATACCAGGGCTGCCAGCGTGGGACGAGCTACCTCGTTATGTAGCGCGTGACGTGGGCTGCCCATCTCTTGATCGTTTGGTCTAACTTCGCTGGAAACGAAGAACGAAACGAAACGGTGCGAAAGACTGACGTTGACTGCGGGGCGCAAAGGGAGCAGGGTTCTGCACATCCGGCGCAGACTGAGATTGAGTGAGCGAGCAGCGATGAGCGGGAAAGGTTCCGCCCATCCAACGGAGACAACAACCAAGGTAGCGAGGCAACGATGAGACGACGACACAGCAAGCAAACGAGAGACGGTCCTGACCCATCCAGCTTGCTGGTTGCGTCAACAGAGTGAGGCAGCCGAGGCAAGCGCCTGGTGCATCACATACCGAGTCGAGCTGAAAAGTTCGCCCATCCAATGAGTGCTCCTGACAAGTGAGCAACGCAAACGAGTCCTGACTGATTGAGAAAGATTGACCGGCGACCTTGACGCCACCCATCTTCTGACTAGACTGTGGGTTACTGAGAGACGCCGCAAACGACGGAGACACCCTGCCCGAACTAACAATCCTTGGAGATTATTCTTAGGTTGGCATAGTAAGTGCAACGACTGAGTAAGAAAGATACGATACCAACATGACCAACACGACCACCATCACCACCACCATCGCTCTCCCCTCGTACGTCGTCCGTGACGTGAAGGGTGCGGTTGACCAGAAGCAGACTCTTGAGAAGTTCAGCAAGGATCTGTCGCAGTACTGCGCAGCGTCTGAGACTGAGACTGTGGTTCTCGCTGAGAAGGTGAACGAGACCTTCGACAAGTACAAGGGCGCGAAGCTCAACATGCCGGCTCTCGTCTCGCTGACTCTCCAGGCTCTTGGTGTGACGCCTGAGAACTACAAGATCATGACCGAGAAGGTTCAGGATTTCGTCAGGGCGAACGCTGGCGAGCGCGGCACGGCTCCATTCAACATCGCCAAGGGCAAGGGCGGCGGTGTCTCGCGCTGGATTGATATTGTTCTGAGCGAGAAGGAGGTTGCTGCAATGAAGGTTGCAGCCGAGGCGGCTGCTAAGGCGTCTGCTGCAAAGCCTCTTGAGCTTAGCTCGGCTCCTGCTGCTGATGCGTCTGAGGATGAGTCGTCGGAAGGTGACGATTCGGATGATGATTCGTCGGATGACAGCGACCAGCCGAGCGCGTAATCTCGGAACTATACAGTAACGAGAGCAAGTCTAACGAATATGCTTGCTCTCGTCTGTGTTTTGTAGCGCGAACGGTTGACCGTGCTGATATTAGCATGGTTCTTGGGGTTCGATTCCCCTACACGCTTCCATACCTCAAACGAAAACCTTTCTATCAGGAGATATTCAATATTATGGACATGGATTCCCGCGCTACTTCCTTTGCCACGTCAGTTGATTCTGACGATCTTCAATCACAGAATGATAGAATGCATGAGGAAGTTGCTAAGCAAGATAAGCAACGTATCACCGACACGTTGAAAGACGTGTTTAGAGAGGTCGCTGGTGGTAATCGTCTAGCAGCGATAAAGATGATTCGAGATATCACGGGTTTGGGCGTGGCTGAAGCAAAGATGTTGATCGAAGGCAAACTTACTACGTAAGTAAGTACGTAAGCACACCCCCTGGAATAGACCAGGGTTGGCATGGATTTTGCACTAGCAATCTTCGTGCCAAGACAGGGATCGGGGTCTGGCGAGCCACCGCCTTATAGTGGCGCGATAGTATGATCCCATCGACAAGTAATAATCAGAGAGAGAGTAAGATGCGACGATGACAATCAACTGCAAGCAAGCAAGCAAGCGATAGCGGCGCATCGAAAGTCTGCGGTTCCCATCGATAAGTAAAGTACGTGGAAGAGGGGACGCACGATGCAATGTGAAGAGTTCAGCCTCATAGGCAAGGGTAATCTAGTGATACTGTAACAGGTGCTGCAACGCAGCGTGTTACGAGAAAAAAAAGGAGGTGGTAGGGTGTGTGGTTCCCATCGCAAAGTAAGAGCATCGAGAAGTATCGGGGAGTCGCTATCGCCCCAGCAACACAATATTTAGGTAGCGAAGTAAGGGTCTTGACGATTACCATCAACGAGTTATGGTGAGTGAAGTGAAGCGCGAATCTGTCAAACGGAGAATGTTTCCGAGTTTGGCATGACGAGTGCAATGTTTGAGTCAGTCATCTTTTTTGAAAGGTCTATTATCACAATGTCTACCACTACGTCTGCCGTCTCTGTTGCCGCCGTTGTCACGTCCCTTTCTTTGCCTGAGTTTGTCATGCGTGACAATAAGGGCGCTATCGATGTCGGCCGTACGGTTTTCAAGTTTGAAGAGGTTCTGATGAGCTATCTTGCAGCAGCGGAGCTTGAAGATGGTTTTATCGCGAATGCAGTGAATGGTGTGTTCGACCAATACAAGGGGGCGAATATCAACATGCCAGCATTGCAGGCATCTGCGCTTCAGAAGATGAACGCGGTACCTAGTAACTTCAAGCTGCTTTCGCAGAAGGTTGGAGAGTTTGTTAGGGCGAATGCGTCAACATCTCGTTCTGACGGGAGGGCATTCAAGATTGGGAAGGGGAAGGGGGGTGGTGTGAGTCGCTGGTCTGATTCCGTCGCTGAAGAGGATACGCTTGACGCAGCGCTGGAAGCAGCTAAGAAGATTCGCGCCGATGCCGCTGCCTCGGTTGCGGTCTAACCTTAGTCCGCAGTGACAGG
>Ga0163149_10004850_pt1 | contig 14434 bp, 10 predicted proteins | sample OliLakLV19MP5G1_FD_148604 | JGI IMG/M metagenome (GOLD analysis project Ga0163149, IMG submission 148604) | Freshwater microbial mat bacterial communities from Lake Vanda, McMurdo Dry Valleys, Antarctica - Oligotrophic Lake LV.19.MP5.G1 | ecosystem: Environmental > Aquatic > Freshwater > Lake >...
AGGTAATGAAACCTGGGAAAAAGAAAGTTGGAAGTACACAGGCAATGCGGGCGCATGGGCACCGCTCACAGCCGACCCACAGTTGGGTTATGTGTATCTTCCGTTGGAAGCAGCTACCGGAGATTTTTATGGTGGCCATCGACCGGGAAATAATTTATTTTCTCAAAGTTTGGTTTGCCTCGATGTAAAGACAGGAAAAAAAGTCTGGCACTACCAATTGATTCATCACGATATCTGGGATTATGATATACCGGCTCCTCCGATTTTGGCAGACATCACGGTAGATGGCAAAGCGATAAAGGCAGTTGTTCAAGTTACCAAACAAGCCTTTGCATTTGTGTTTGATCGGGTTACCGGAAAACCCGTGTGGCCCATTGAAGAACGATCAGTTCCTCAAAGCAATGTGAAAGGAGAGTGGACATCGCCTACACAACCTTTTCCAATCAGGCCGGCAGCGTTTGATCGCCAGGGTTATTCGGATGATATACTGGTGGACTTTACTCCTGAAATAAAAAAGGAGGCACTGAAAATTGTAAGTCAATATAAGAAGGGGCCGCTCTATACTCCGGTCAGTGTATATAGTCCGCCCAATACGCTGGGCACGTTGATGATTCCCGATGCCGTGGGTGGTGCCAACTGGCAGGGCGGTGTGCTCGATCCGGAAACTGGAATTCTTTATGTTTCTTCCAGTACGGTATTAAGACCGATGAGCCTGGAAGCGGCTCCTCATTTGTCGGATATGGATTATGTAGCCTATATGGGTAGCTCGCGAATTGGTCCTTATGGGTTGCCTTTGGTGAAACCGCCCTATGGAAGAATCACTGCGATTGATCTGAATACGGGCGATCATACATGGATGGTGCCCAATGCCGATACACCCGATTGGGTAAAAGATATTCCGGCTTTAAAAGGCATTGACATTCCTAGAACAGGATTACCCGACCGGGTGGGCATGCTAGTGACTAAAACACTTTTGTTTGCCGGTGAAGGATCAGGTTTATATGCGGCTGATGGCGGTGGCGGTAATAAGTTCAGAGCCTACGATAAAGCAACCGGAAAAATCATTGCGGCAATTGAATTGCCAGCCAATCAATGTGGTTTACCGATGACCTATTCGATCAATGGTAAACAGTACATCGTTATAGCGATAGGCGCTGTTGGTCATCCTGGAGAATTGGTAGCATTGTCTCTTTAATCTGAACCGGAAACTAGAGAACGAAGAAGTGATTTGGGATTAGCGCAAAGTATTTATCTTGTGGATGTAAGTAGGAGTTTATAGGGTGCTAGTGTTTTATACAAACAGGTTGGTGGAAATTTTCCCCATCCTTGTGACGGAGATTAATTTCGAGGGCTAACGAAAAAGAATTAGTTGTTGTGCAGAACGAGATGAAGAAATATTTAAAGGAATTAGCAGGATCGTAAAAAATGAAAATTCAATACTGCTCCGACCTTCATTTAGAGTTTCAGGAAAATAAAAATTACCTGAACCGCTTCCCGTTAAAACCGGCAGGTGAAATACTAGTGCTGGCGGGTGATATTGTGTTGTTTAAAACAATGGACGAGCATGATGATTTTTTTAATTATTGCTCTGATAACTTTGAAGCCACCTATTGGATACCGGGCAACCACGAATATTACCAGTACGATCTGGCAGATGTAAAAACACCGCTGAATGAAAAGATAAGACCGAATGTTTTCCTACTCAACAACCAAACGATTGATTACAAAAATGTGGAGCTGGTGTTCAGTACCTTGTGGAGCCACGTACCACCGCACTATGAATGGGCCGTACAACAACGTGTAAACGATTTTAATCTGATTAAAAAATCTGGTAAAAAACTAACCGCCTCAGATTTTAACGCCTTGCACCAAACCGATTTTGAGTTTTTAAAAACCGTATTAGCAAAACCAACCGAGAAGCAACGCATTGTAGTAACGCACCACGTGCCTACGCTGATGCACTACCCGGAACAATACAGGCAAAGTGAAATAAACAGTGCCTTTGCTACAGAGTTATTTGACTTTATTGAAACAAGCAATGCTGCATATTGGATTTATGGTCATCACCATTTTAATGTACCCGATTTCAAGATTGGAAAAACGGAGTTGACCGCGAACCAACTTGGATACGTTATGCACAAGGAACATTTGGGGTACACGCCATCTAAATATTTAGTCTGTGCCTTGCACACAACTATCAAAACACAACTTTGAAGGCTTATGGCAGAAAGTAACATTATTATATATCAAGCAGAAGACGGGCAAACTAAAATAGAAACCCGTCTGGAAGATGAAACCGTTTGGCTCACGCAAGCACAAATGGGAGAATTGTTTCAAAAGTCGAAAGCTACTGTTAGTGAACACATTAGCAATATTTTTGATGAAGGGGAACTCGCTGAAAATTCAGTTGTTCGGAAATTCCGAACAACTGCTTCTGACGGAAAATCGTATGACACCAATTTCTATAATCTTGATGTTATCATTTCGCTCGGCTACCGTGTCAAAAGCCATCAGGGCACAAAATTCCGACAATGGGCAACGGCCAGGCTGAGAGAGTACCTGATCAAAGGCTTTACGATGAACGATGAGTTGCTGAAGCAGGCTGGCGGTGGAAACTACTTTGAAGAGCTGCTCGCCCGCATCCGTGACATACGCAGCAGCGAAAAAGTATTTTGGCGCAAAGTACTTGATATATACGCTACCAGTATCGATTATGACCCTAAACATGAAATGTCTGAAAGTTTTTTTCAAACGGTGCAAAATAAAATGCATTGGGCTGCCCATGGTAATACTGCGGCAGAGATCATTTTTAAACGCATAGATGCCACTAAGCCCAACCTTGGCTTAACCAACTTTAAAGGTGTAAAGCCAACACGCCAGGGTTGAAGTAGCTAAGAACTACCTCAACGAAGACGAACTTCAAGTACTGAACCGGATGGTGACAGCTTACCTTGAATTGGCCGAGTTGCAAGCGCTGAACAGAAAGCCCATGTACATGAAAGACTGGATTGCACGCCTTGATGATTTCGTGCGCATGACGGGCAATGACATACTTAACCATGCCGGCACCATAAGCCATCAGCAAGCGTTGAAGAAAGCACACACCGAATACGAAAAATTCAAAACAGTAACCCAGCATGATATGAGTGAAGCTGAAAAACATTTTATAAACCATCTTGAAAAAGAAACAAAGAAGTTACCCAAGCCAAAAAAGAAGAAAGATGAACAGTAACAAAAGCACTTTTGGCACTCAGGTTAAACAGCTTTCGGCTTACACCAAAAAAAATGGTTAGAAGCTACTTATAAAAAAATAGGCGATGAGAAATATAAAAAATCAGAATCACAGATTAGGCGGATTAAAAGATTCCACAGAAAAAAATCCGTGCCATCTGAGCAAACCGCGAAAATCCGTGATTCAGACAAATGGGAAATTCCAAGTGACTGGGAGGTTAAGCATTTTGAAGATATTGCTGATATTGATAAAGAAAGCCTGAACGGGAACACCCCAAAAGATTATGTGTTTGACTATATCTCATTATCTGATGTTGATGATGATTTTAGGATTGAGGCAACGAGGCAAGTTTTTTCCACTGCACCTTCAAGAGCAAGAAGGATTGTAAAGAAGGGTGATGTATTAATGTCAACAGTTCGCCCAAATCTTCAAGGATTTTCCTTGATAAAAAACGATGTGAAAGATTTAATTGCATCGACTGGATTTGCTGTTATAACTACAAATAAATGCAGCAATGAATTTTTGTATCACTATCTTTTTAGTTCTGCAATTTCAAAACAGTTTTATCAATTATTAGTTGGATCGAATTACCCGGCTATAAATTCTTCAGATGTCAGAAAATTAGAAATATTACTTCCGCCTTTCCCCGAACAAACCGCTATTGCCCAACTGCTCTCCACCTGGGATAATGCTATTGCCAAAACACAGGCACTCATCGCAAAAAAAGAATTGTATAAAAAATGGTTGATGCAAAATCTATTAACTGGCAAGAAAAGGTTGAAGGGGTTTGATAAAGATTGGAAGGAATATCGTATTGAAGAATTATTCGAAAAAGTATTCCGATATGTTGAATGGAACGATGAGAGTTTGTATAAGTTAGTCAGCCTTCGTAGAAGATACGGAGGTCTATTTGAGCGTGGTGACTATTTGGGTAGTCAAATAGAAGTAAAAAAAATCAAAAGCATTAGTCATAAAGATTTCCTTATTTCTAAACGTCAGGTATCTCATGGAGCATGGGGCGTTGTTGCCTTAGAGTTTCACGATAGAAAAGTTTCTGACGAATATGATTCTCTAATCGTAAAGGATAACAATAAATTATTAATTGAATTTTGGGATTGGTTTAGTAAAATACCCCTCTTAAGTCATTATGCATTTCTTGCATCAAATGGCGTGCATATTGAAAAGTTAATTTTCGACTTTGATACTTTCAAAAGAAGAAGAGTTCTTATCCCTCCTACAACAGAAGAACAAACCGCCATCGCCCTAGTTCTTCAATGTGCCGATACCGAAATACAAATTCTAAAAACCAAACTGGAAAAACTGAAAGAGCAGAAGAAGGGCTTGATGCAGGTGTTGTTGACTGGGGAGAAGAGATTGAAGCTATGAAGTATAATCTCTACATCGATGAAAGGCACCCCAGGCCAGTCTAAGAGCGTGCTCAGTGCAGTGCAGGTGGACGAAGTAGACAAAAAAAATGCCCCACCGCACTTCTGCTAAGAACGATTGGCCTAAATTAGCGAGTGACAGGAAGGCAGGCTACGAAGCTGAATTTTATGATGACACCTTAAGAGAATTAATAGAGTGCAATCGTCAAATCATTTATAAAATAAATTCAGACTCTGTTGGAGTTGTTGGTGCACATCATTCAGCACGACAACTAAAACGACTGTAAAGCGTCAACTGCCAACAGCGTGTTTACCATTTGTGGTGGATGATTAAAAAATCACCTCACCAAATGCACCCACCCCTGCAATTGCCTCTTCTTGCTTTCCGGGCGCAGCACATTAAAGGTTACTTCTGTCGTATAGAAATAAACTCCACCACTTAATTCATGGCCGTTGGTGTCGTGACCATCCCATTCTATGCTGATAAAATTTTCATCATCCGAAGTATAGGAATATACTTGTTTACCCCACCGGTTATAGACTTTGAAATCGATACTCTCTACAAATCGCGGACAGCGAATGGAAACGCCTGAAGTAGACGTGCCGTTTTGTAAATCTTTCACATCAAAGTTGGCACTGAAGGCATCATTGTATCCGTCATCATTGGGTGTAAACACATTGGGCAAATCATAATACGGACAATTGTCGTTACATACCGAGTCGCTAAGAGGTCCTTCTTGACCTAACCCATCAATGGCAGAGATACGATAGCATCGCGCAAAAGAAGGCAGGCCTCCTTCCGTAAAGAAAGTCTCTTTGCTGGCTATCTGTTTAATGAGAGCGAATTCTTCATCCTCTGAGGCTGCATATATTTTGTAAGTAACAATATCTTTTCTGCATCCTGATAGGTCATCCAGGTTCCAGAAAATGCTGTTGCTGTATTCGCTTTGATAGCAAGTGTTCGCATTTAAAAACTCATCGCAGTTCACTGTTTTTATTTCTACGGTTGGCTGGCAGGGCAGAAGCTTACTGGAGGGATAGGTAGTAATCACTTGCGAATAATTTTCCTGTAGCGCAATCTTCGGGTTGCCATACGTGCCGCGTGTCAAAATTCTATACGAATATCGTTTATCATCCTGCAGTGCCTCGTTCTTATACTTACCCACATCTACATACGTAAAACCCTCTTCGCTTACCGCTACACTGTCAATCAACACCATGTCTTTTTCAAGCGGACTTTCTATCGATCGATAGATAAGGTGATAGGGTCTGCTTTGCGCTACATTCGACCAGGGTACACTATCGCGCCAGTCGAGTTCAATCTTTTTAACACCGGCAATAAAGGAAAGTCGCACGGAAGAAGCGATGGAAGAGGTATCTACAGCGATTGTCTGCGTGGCATTGTCGGGTTTGGCATAGAGCACTACCCGGTAATTGAAAACGTTCTGATCGGTGTTGATTCCGGAATCCAGAAAGGTAGTATCCAACACACGGCCAACTTTCAGAATACTGGTGTCGCCAATAAATCCGGAAGCGCGATATACTTCATATTCATACGGTTTGGGAAACTGAGTAGTGTTTATAGTGAACGGACTTCGCCAACTCACGCGTATCTTACCTTCAACCGAATCGGTTTTCTCTATGCTCACGTGAGTAATCACAGGCGCATCGGCTTCAATAGGGCCCACGCACAACTCAGTGGACACCATGCTGGGTGTGCTGGCCGGTGAATTAAAATAGGCGATGATGCGATAACAATATTTGGCACCTACAACTAATCCTTTTCCATTGTTGGTATCGGTGTAAGTGGTTTGTGTGGTTGGAACTTCTGCGATCAGATTATAACCCAGGAACTTTGGTAGCCCGGGATTACATAGGCCGGGTGAATAGGGATAAGAATCCACCTTGCGATAGATTTGTATTTTACTGGCATTGGCACACGCATAACTTTCCCATTCCAATTCGCCATAACGTTTTACCAGGTTCAATTGCAGTGTATTCCATTTCGGTGCTGGTGCCACTACTTTGATATTCCAGATTTTGAAGTTCACAAGTTTGGGTCCGCGCGCTGGATTGTCAGTGATTTTAAACACCACCTGGTAGGGCTGCTGTCGCACATGCATGCAATTGGTTTGCCATCGTATGCGCAATTCTGCAGCCGGATCGGAGGAGATAAAATCCGGTGGATATGGGAGGTAGGTGGCGGGCATTTTGCCGGCATCAAAGTCAATGATTTCAGAAAACACTTCGATCTTAACATTGTCCTTGTCAGCGTCTTTTCCTTTGATCAGTTCTTCAATCAATGTTCCGGCTTCCACACAGATGTCAACAGGAACGATTAATTCAGGACGGATATTGGCACATTCTTCCACCACTATTTGCATGTCGCGCGTAGTAGTACTCAGTTTTCTGTACACATTGGTGGTGGAGTCTTTGCGCCATTCGATAATCTTAAAAGCTATGTTGTATTCTCCGATAGCACCCGGTGCATCCCAGGTAAGAAGTCCGGTTACAGGGTCGATAGAAAAGGTGGGTGCACCATTTCCCGCTTCATTGCCCTGATTAAAGTTGGTGTAGAATCTGGGATTGTTGGGAGGTGTGTAGTTGGCGAATGTGTTAGGGCTGTTGGCGGGTATCGAGAGTTCATACGAAAGGCTATCGCCATCAATATCATAAGCACCCGAAGTGTGGAAGAAGGTGGATTTAAAACAGGCTCTGTCCAAAGGAGGCACCGAAAGAATGGGCACCGTATTGCAATCATTTTTTGAATCGAGGGTAATCTGCACAAACGTGACATAGGGAACATCATCAGAGTTGGCAATGTTGAGGATTCCACTGCTGCGATCCCGCTCAACATATGCAATGGTATAGGTTCCATTTTGCTGGTATGTGTGAGAGGTTGTAAATGTTGCTATGGCAATGTTGGTGCCCAGATCAGTTCTGAGGGTAGCCGTGGTTACTGGAATGCGCACGGAGGTACCATCTCCAAAAAAAACTTCGCTACTCGTTCCAAACCGGGTGTTGGATAATGTGTTTAAATAAGCAACCACCGTAATGGTAAAGGTGTTTGGCCGGCTGCAATCGGGTTCTACTCTGATATCGGCAGCTCTCACGTGCGTTGCTTCAGCCGTATAGGAAAAAAGCAAACATAACCCCACACAGGCAACGTATAATAGAATCGTGTTAACTTTTTTCATTTCTAAGGATGCTGCAAATATCTCTTAAACGATCTATCGGTTGTGTTAATTAATGTTAATTCGGAGTCATGCCCTGATTAAGTTCATTAATTTTGTGGAGCCGGCATAAATTTAATACATCTGTTCGTTTAATGCAGGAAATGTTCATGGTTACTTACTGCCAGTCTGAATAAAATTCCGGGAGACGTGTAGATTTCTTCTGAAATGATGTAAGCCATTTCAAATTAAAAGGTAACTATAAAATCAGAGAAACCACCGAAGGATCGTAACCGATATATCGTCTAAACCTCCACAGGTTAAAATATAAATAATGAGAAAACTAGTTATCCTGATATTTTGCGTGGTATTCGTTGGTTGCAGCACAGGGGTAGAAGAAGAACCCGATCCATCCACCAATACGAACCCTACACTTTCTATTCCCGACTGGGCGGATGCATCTCATGGAAATAAGACAGACCCTGATTATGAGATGGTGTTTCCCGAGTACAAAGTAAACAGTTTGGAGATCACCATGACCAGTGATGACTGGACAAGCATCCAATCGAATATGACATCTCTTTATGGTTCTGCTTTTGGTGCTGGCGGACAGCAGCCGGGTGGTGGTTCTTTTCCGGATGCCGAGCCTGACTATGTGAGCGTGGCGATGAAGTTCAACGGAAAAGAATGGTACAAAGTGGGGTTTCGCCTAAAAGGTAATTCCACTTTGCGTAATAGTTGGAGAAGTGGTATTTACAAACTTCCGTTTCGGCTGAATATGGATCGCTATGAAGATGAATATCCTCAGATCAATAATCAACGGTTTTATGGATTCAAAGAATTGTCCATGTCACCCGGTGCAAATGATAATTCACTCATCCGTGAAAAGGTAGGTTCCGATATTTTTCGCGCAGCGGCAATACCTTGTTCACAAACTGCTTTTTATAAAGTGTATATCAACTTTGGAAGTGGTTTGAAATATTGCGGTGTATATACGATGGTAGAAGTAGTGGATGATACCATGGTTGACAAACAATTTGGCGAAGACAGCGGTAACATCTACAAACCGGAGTCAACCTTTCAATCTTTTTTAGCAACGCAGTTTGAAAAGAAGAACAACGATACCGAAAGTAATTACATCGATGTGCAATCAACCATTACCGCATTGAACAGCGATTTACGCACCTCTGATCCGGCACAATGGAGAACCAATCTTGAAAAAACATTTAATGCTGATCATTATATGAAATGGCTGGCTGTGAACACCACCATGTTGAATTGGGACACCTACGGTCGCATGGCACATAATTACTATTTATACAACGCTCCCGGAAAAGGGTTGATGTGGATTCCGTGGGACAACAACGAATCGATGATGAATCGTGAAATGAACAATACATCAACCTATACCATTTCGCTGTCTTCTACGGGATCGAATTGGCCGCTCATTCGCTACATGATGGATGATCCGGTGTATAATGTCAAATACAAAGTGTACATGAAGGAATTTACAGAGCAGGTGTTTACTTCGGCCAAAATGAATGAGCTATTCACAAAATATCACGCTCTGATTTCTCCTTATGTGATAGGTCCCGAGGCTGTGGAACAAGTGAAGTACACACACCTGACTAACACAGCGGCCTTTACCTCGGCACTGGAGACATTGAAACAGCACGTGAATACCCAAAATGCAGCCGCAGCAGATTATCTGAAGTAGAAATCAACGGGGTTAATTTGATCAATGGCTTTAAAAATCAAATCCCTTCCGTTAAATTTCAAGATTAATAATCTAACCAGGGGAACGCCTTAAAATCATGTTTGAACTTTTTTCTGACGGTCCGGTCTATGAGTATCCGCAACTAATCAATGTTACCTACTCTTTTCTGTGGGCGTTTTTGCTGGCTTCTATCATCGCCATTACACACAAGCTTACGTTTACAGGAGATTATTATCCAAAGAATTTTTTTCAGGCGTTGATATTGGGAGCTGTGGTTACGGCCATGGTGATGATGGCGATTGGTGATAGCCTGGCGCGTGGGTTGGGTGTTTTCGGAGCCATGGCCATCATCCGGTTTCGCACGCGTATTGATGATCCTCGTGATGTCCTCTTCTTATTTGCTGCCCTTAGCACCGGTTTGGCCATTGGGGTGTTTGGTTACACGATCTCTTTTGCCGGCACCGTTCTCTTTTGCGCGGTAGCTTTTTTGCTTCACTACTCACCCTTTAAATCCTATATCCATCAACAGCATCTTTTCTTTACGCTTATCAATAAGAATAATTTTGATCAGGCCCTTCAAATCATCAAAGAAAATTGTCAGGACTACCGGCAGGTAAATGCCCAGACTAACAAAGAAAATACAACGCGCTTTCACTTTAGTGTTTGCCTTCGAAAGGAGGTAACCGCAAATGACCTGATTGATTCATTGAGTAAAATTGAAGGGATACAACAACTTCGTGTGGGTGTTAATGAGGTGACCAATTTTTAGGATTATGAGATTCAACTGGTTTTTTGCTTTTATTTTCATCTTCTTCATCGGGATGCTTGCCGTCAACGCGAAGTACTTTCGTGGAACGGGTACTGCTTCAGTGGGTGTAACCTATTCAAAAGGGTATAAGATCAATGCCGATCGGTCGGCTCTGGTAAAGACAGTAGCCGTAGTGCCGGGTCAGCAGGTAAAAGTAGGGGATGTGTTGATTGAACTCACAAGTTTCAACCTTGCGCTCGATCTGGACAGACTGGAGAACCGCATCGCTACACTAAAGGCAGAGCGAGCTGAGAAATCTAAATTAGCTAACTCCGAGATTGCCTATATAAAAGCAGACCAGGGAATTGAAATTGAGAAACTTAATGTGGCGATTATCCAGACAGAATCTGAACTGGCATTGAATAAGAAATTGAGTAACGAATTCTCAGAGCAGGAATTGAATGATAACAATCCTCTCAAACAAAAGATTGATGCCCTAAAGTTGCAACGAGGGCGATACGAGGAGGCCATCAAAATAAAAATTGCTGACATTTTGCAGGAGACTAACACCGAAGAGCGTCTGCTGGACAACCAGGTGCGGTTGCTTGAACAAGAGCGTGAGATGCATTTGGCAGAGAAAAATAATTTACGCAAGGTGGCGATAGTGGAAGGTGTTGTAGAGAGCATCTTTGTAAAACCCGGTGAGCAAGTGGACGCGTATAGCGAGTTGCTCTCAGTTAACCCGGTTCATCCTACCACCGTGGTGGGTTATCTGGTTGGAAAGAAAAAGGCATTACCCATTGGTGCGGAAGTGGTTGTTAGATCCTATGAGAATCAGCGATTGACCGCCTCAGGAAAAGTAATCGGCTATGGTTCTGTGGTGCCGTTGCCGGAAATCTTGCAGAAGTCCACAGCAGTTACCGGTTTTGGCAGGGAGTTTTTTGTTGAAATATCCGCACAGAATGGTTTTGCCAATGGCGAGCGCGTATTAATCCGCTAACGATGAAGCATTTGTTTTTATATCTGTTGTTGATCTTCGTCTCTCATCATTCCTATTCACAGTTTACCATGGCGGAGTTCATACGCTCGGCCGTAGAGGCTCCTGAAGTAAAATCAGCGGACGCCCAAATAAATTATCTCCAAAGCAATCCCTATCGGTTGTCCCCGTTGCAAAAGCTGGAGTTCCGCACACAAAATCGGGAACTCATGAATACACAACAAGAGTATGCGTTGCGGTTTAACCCGGCCAATCCATGGGAGATGCGTAGCAACAATAAATATTTTGAGGAATACAAGAGTTCGCTTTCTTTCGAAAAGGAGAGGGCATTAAAAACTTCGCTCGTGGACCGTTACAACCTGGTGATCCTATACTTTTATTACTATGAGTTGAAATCGCTCGCGGAGGAAAATGAAAAATTGGTAGAAAAACAACTCGCTATTTTGGAACGCCAAAGTGTTAGCAGTTTTTTTGATGCAGATGAATATGTGAAACTGAAGGTAGAGCAACTGGATAAAACAGTGGAAAAGGAAGAAACTGATTTCGACTGGCAAAGTCAGAAGTCAGCGGTGAGCCAACTGGACCCTCAGGCGTCAGGCAAAAGTATTTCATGGGAGACGCAACCACTGATCTCAATAGATCGAATGGAGCGCGTGGCGGATAGTCTGAAAACCCAAACGATCACTCCGTTGGAGGTGGCCTACCGTCAGCAAAAAGTAAATGTGGCACGCAGTCAATATAATTTAGAGAAATCAAATATTAACATGGGATTTCTTCAAACCTCCTATGATCGCAGAAGGGTAAATCAGGACCGCACCCCATTCGATATTTCATTGGGCGTTACCATACCGATCACGAATCCAAACAAGGGCGATATGGCCCGTAGAAAACTGGACGAGATTGAGTCAGAGTTTGAATTGAATGCAGCAAGAATAGAAGATCAGGCGTCTCAGGATATTTCTTATCTGAAGTTAAAAGAATCCATACATCGCTATCGCGACCTGCAACGAAAAATTAATGAGTTGAAAAACAGCAGCATGCAAAAGGATCTGACGTTGCTAAAAGGGGGCGATCCGCTGATCGCTTTGCAATTTGAAGCCGGCCTTACTAAACTAAACGTGCTGCAGACCAAACTTCAGCGGAAGGCGCTTACCTACTATGTGGAGTTCCTTACACAATCAGATCACCTGCAGCAAAAACCTTTGGTGAACTACTTATCGGATTATCTTACTCGGCTGGACTAAGCTTAAAAATTGGTGAGCCTTTTTTTCTTGGTTGTAACAAAAAGGCAATGGCCAAGTCTTAGCTTTGTTATTCCGACTTATGGTACGAAAGATCCTCAATTCCTTTGCGTTGGCATTTACCAACATTAGGTCTAATCTGTTTCATACATTCCTTTCGGTATTGGGCATCGTGATCGGTGTGGCGGCACTCGTTTCAATCCTCTCCTTAATTGACGGGATGGAAAAATTTGCCCGCGAGCAGATATCCACCACTACTTCATTAAATGGTATTATCATTCAGAGCGAAGCGTATAAACGTGTCAATGAGGTGCGTTTAAGAAAAGATACCGTTTCGGTTATTGACTACAACCAATTTCAAAAACTGACTGCTTCGCTTAGCAAGCCGGTAACCTCCTACATACGCTCATCAACCTCCGGTGAAGCCGTGCTTTCATCTTCGGACGTAAAAGTAGGAGTGAACATGATCGCAACCGCTTCTGCACTTGAACCGGGTGTTAAAGTTCCTTCCGGTGATTTGTTTACGGAGGCGCACATAAAGGAAATGAAACCGTATGCCGTGGTTAATAAAGCATTTATCAAAGCATCGCAATTAAAGACAGATGAAGAAGCGATAGGAAAAGAGGTTGTTTTCAGAAATAAAAAATTGACGATCGTTGCCATTCTTCCAGAGGGAAAAGAGACACCGCAATTATATTACCCTATCAGTCTTTTGTTGGAGCAAGAGCTACAGGCTTCTCCACCGGATGTGTTTTTCGATGCTAAAAAAACAGAGGATATTGCTGCATTGAAAGAAGAGATGTCAACGTGGTTGAAGGATAACTATGTCAATGCAAAATCTGATTTCCGTATCGTAACCAACGATTTCCGGATACAACAGGCTACAAAAGGTTTTCTATTGTTCAGGGTGATCATGGGTTTGATTGTAGGTATTTCCGTAGTGGTTGGCGGCATTGGCGTGATGAATGTATTGCTGATATCCGTTACCGAACGAACCGCTGAGATCGGCATTCGCAAGGCCACTGGTGCGAATAGGCGCGATATTATTTTGTTGTTCCTGACGGAATCAATTACCGTGTCTGCGTTCGGGAGTTTGTTGGGTTTAGTGGTGGGTGTGCTGGGCACTATGATGATTATCCCCGTTGTGAAAGCGATTACTGAAATTCCTTTTCAGGCGGCTTATACCTGGAATACATTTTTTGTGATTACCATAATTTCCATTTTGGTCGGAGTCGTTTTCGGCACCTATCCGGCCATCCGTGCATCACGATTGGATCCGGTGGAGGCCATTCGCCACGAGTAAAAAATATTCTAAAAAAAAGTTTTTGGGGAATAGGGGTTTGATGAGGCATAATTGTCCTACGGATATAAAATTATCTATTATGAAAACCCGTGTTTTACTTACAAGTTTGTTTATCGCCTTTATTTCATTCACTTCCTTTGCTCAGGAGGTCCAGTCCATTTTTGGCCAAGGAAGGGCTACCGGTGGCTATGGAGCGCTCTCCAATAAGTTCACGTACATCGGGGGAGAATTTGCTAACATCGCTGAAGTATATGGCGGTGTATTTATCAATCGCAGATGGATGGTAGGCTTGTCTTTTGCAGGCTCAACCAATGATCTCAGGGTGCCTGTCGAATATAGCGTTGACCCGGTAAATCCTATGACCTACCAATATAGCCAGGGGGGAATGGTGGTGGAAAGGGTGTTTAATTCAAACCGGCCATTTCATCTTGTGTTAAGCATGTTTAGCGGGGTTGGATTCTCTGCGCAGTATAACCGTAATGACTGGTACAACTATGATTATCATCAATCGAGTTTCGTTCATGATGAAAACTGGTTTTATGTGCTGGAACCTGGTGCCCAGGTGGAGATGAATCTCTTTCGCTGGATGCGACTGAGCCCCGGTGTTTCTTATCGCAAAACCTATGGCAGCGATGGCC
>Ga0163149_10004851_pt1 | contig 14431 bp, 8 predicted proteins | sample OliLakLV19MP5G1_FD_148604 | JGI IMG/M metagenome (GOLD analysis project Ga0163149, IMG submission 148604) | Freshwater microbial mat bacterial communities from Lake Vanda, McMurdo Dry Valleys, Antarctica - Oligotrophic Lake LV.19.MP5.G1 | ecosystem: Environmental > Aquatic > Freshwater > Lake >...
TAGAGATCGTGATCGATTCAGTCATGGATCCGACGTTCCACATGACTGTGTCTCACAATGCCAACCTTTTAAGGAGCACTGTAGTCGGATCTGACCCACAACTGTGATCAGAGCATGTGTTCAGTTGTTTGAACCACCAAAAGATAGGCATGCATGAACCCCAATCAACTTTGACATGCTCTTTGCGTCCTTGCCAAACTCCAAAAATGTGACACATCTTAAGCTGTGAAGACATGTGTAATCAATTTTTAGTGAAGAGACCAAACAACCCATGTCATGATTGTGCATTCAATTGCCCTAAAGACCACACCTCAGATGACACTAGCATCAGATAGCTGTTCAATGAGCTTCCCTTTGGATGTGTGCACACCTCGAGAGTTGTATCATGCATGTGCATGGACTGGCAGCTGGAAGATAGTTACATAAAAATGCTCTGCAAGGGACAACTAGATAGTTTCTAATGTTTTCCTCTGATCTTATGTTTTTAATCAAACCCGGAGAATGACATCCTTGCAGTCACATTCATTGTTGGTTCCAGAGGTCTACAACCTGGCCAATGAGGTCCTCCTCTTGTGTCGCCACTCTTTCGGCCTGCCAATCGATGGGAGCACGGTTGTTCTGGTGCCTATTTCACGTGAATAGAAGGTCTAATTGAGCTGGGGCCGAAGTAGCCAAGTAGTGGAGATGGGATACTCAATTCTAACGGGGGTTGGAAAGATTTGAAACGGGGATTCCACTTATGAATTTCCCATGTATAGAAATAATAGATATTAGTAAGTACATAAGCATTTCCTTCTCATCCTCATGGCACAGTCACCGCCGTTTCTCATCCTACTAGGCACGGTTTCCTGATGACAGTTCCTTCTAGAGTATCTCGCTACGCCAAGGAATGACAATGCATTCCAAAGAAACATACAACACAGCAGCCACAACCAACCCTCCCTTTAGTTTCCATCGAAATATCCATCAAAGTCCGCCTAATTCAAGTCGTCGCCCATGCTAATGGCAGGGCTCTGCTCTTTCATCAGTTCTGCAGGTGGTATTTTCAGATATGCATCTGACTTCAATATTCGGTATCGGCCATCCGGCGACACCCTGCTCCTCTCTTCAATCCACCTGACATTGCTCGTAGAGACCAACTTAAACCACTGATTGCGCTTTCTAGCACATCTCTTGGGCTGCCCATTCTCGTCCTTCTTGGCTTTGACAAACTTGCAGAAGTGGTTCTCGTACAAATAGACAAAAATTGCAATGACGGAAAATCCGAAGGATACAATCCAAATTCCACTCATCTCACGAATGGTCAAACCCGACTTGGATGCGTCTGGCTGCGGACCTGAACAGCTTGGCGCCGGCTTCGATCCTATCAAAAGCCTTGAAAAGTCACCTCTTGCTTCGAGAGCCCGTAAGTATTCGTGTATGTCTTCGAGGTCAAGCCCTGGTGACCGAGCCATAGGAATTCCTATGGACGTTACCGCAACTACATCGTCGATTTTCGTGAAATCACAATACTGCGATTGAGCATGCCACGCCTCTAAATACTCGTCTCCGAGAATGCCAGCATGACAATACCTGTTATCGCTTCCGGCGCGGCCTGGATCGATGCTTTCCATGATTTTTCTATTGGCATTTACACCGTTGAAAAAAGCAAAGCCCGGCATTCCATCGTCATCCACAGCAAACGTGTCGGGAGACAAAGATGGATGAAAGTTCATAATCACTTCATACTCTTTCCGGGTGGCACAAAACCTGTATCCCTGGTCAAGGGCGTCCTGAAAACTTTGGACAGGAACAACCAGATTCTTTTTCGTCAATTGCGCAGCGAGATTCGCCGTGTAGGTGATACCAAAGGCAAAGAGGAAAAAGGACATGCCATAAAAGTTGATTTTGGCGGGCAACGTGACTGCATCAACTTGAAATTGGCGCGTTGCTAAACCCAAGTACGCACAGCACAAGCCTCGCATAAAGCGAAGGGGCCCTGGGATATCCTCCAGAACCAATTGCTCCTGCTTGGGGTCGTTTTCATTTTCTTTTTTCAGTTCAATAGCCATGGCCTCTTTTTTCATAAAGACATCATTCTGTCCATCATCAAATAGAAAGAAAAGCATGCCCATCCCCGGTATCACAAAGAACAGCATAAACAGCCAGGTTTCCCACCTGTAGGGGTAAAAAAAAGTCAAAACGTCATCTTGAATAGAGTCATCGTTGTAGGAGAACGGCACAAATAAAGTAAGCGTGCGCGACTGCAGTTTGATCCAATCGGTTTCAAACAAGCGTCGATCGGTCATGACAAAGTCTCCAATACACACATCGACAAAACCAGTGGCTGTGGCATAGACACATAGGTCGTAGGCAGATGTACTGCCATTGTAGTACTGTATGGATCGATTGACAATCGTATCATAATTGTAGGGATTGGTCAAGCGCAACCTGAATTGCCCCTGTGCTGCCGCACTCTGAATAAACGTCAACAAGGGACCCTGCCATTTTTGCCATGGTCCCGCAAACTGGACGTTGTCCTTGGAACTAAGACCAGTCCAGCCATCAGGTTCCCCCAACAAAGCCACTCGCAAGGTTCTATTCTTGATGCCACCTACGACTTCCTTGATGCGATCCTTTCCAGCATAAATATCCACATAACCACAGGTAGCGTAGGAGACGCCCAAGCGATAAGCGCCCAAACCGGCAAAGGCGTTCATGTTGTTGGGTGTGGTTGCACCTCCTTGAGTGATATTGCCACCTATACTGCCTATTTCTGTTTCTTCATCGTCCGTTATAATGGGCAGAGGTGGCAATTCATCCGCCGCCAGAGCACAATTATTCATGTCAACCACACAAAATTTGCGATAACATTCCGGATATTGCTGTTGATGCGTACAAACGTCCCCCGAACCACTGCCCGTGATGGGTACAGACAAGGGAGAAAAGGGATATTCATCACCACTCCTATCACAATTTTCCAGTTTCAAATCTCCCAATTCCGTTTGGCCATCCGCCTCCATACAGACGCGTTTGGATTTGTGATGATATCCGCACCCTTGATCAAAGACTTCGTGATCACTGGTAATATCTCGCTGGTCACTTAGAAAATAAGCTGTCATGGCTTCAAATTGAAGTTCCACGGGAATGTCGTTGGCAGAAATGCAAGGACATAGTGGATTACCGGGATCAAATACGGCTGCTTCTTCTTCCTGAGTACCATTCTGGAGCAGATCACTTGTGTTTTGCTGCAGATTCCTGAATCCGGCGTACTGCAGTTCTTCGGCCAGAGCAGCGGCATCTTCAGAACTCGAGTCTTCTACTAGAAGATTTCCGGAAACTGCTCGAGGACTGCTGCCACCAAGCAGCAACACCATCCAACAAGAGGTTGTGGAGATTGTCATCGCCCACATGATGCTACTAGCTAGTATCTTCTAGCTGGCAACTAGTAGCAGTAGCGATAGTTAAAGATATGGGTTTAGAATTAGTTTCAGAGGATGTTGTGAGTTATCATGTGAACGCACCCATTTCTCTGTTGCTCCACAAAGTCCATCAGCAGGTAATTGCCAATTACACTATCAAATCATAATTGCCAAATGATGTGTGGATGAGCTGAAACTATTTGCTGCTTGCTGTCCTCTCCCCCAATTCTTCGCAAAAGAAGGTGCGCCGCGAAGTTGAAGAAGAGCTGGAGAATGCAAGTGACACGGACAAAGAGGAAACACAGCACATTGATCCAAGCTTTATTGTTGGAACCAATGACATTGTTGAGCAACTGTTCAGTGTTTGCAGGGTTGTGCTTGCTGACAACTGTGGATCCATGGCACCAAAAATGTTTGAAGCATTGATGTTCATCAATGCCAATTTGAAGGAAGGGTTGTGGAATGACATTGATTGGGCAAGTGCTCTGAAGCATTTCACAAAGAAGGAAGAAACCATCAGCCATGAGGAATGGTGGACGGAAAGACTGGGAACAGCATGGTGACAAACAAGACACAGATGATTAAAGAGAAGGTGGGCAATGTTCATTTTGCCCACATTGCAAATATTTGTAGCATTGCAATAAAATTATTTTAAAACTCCAATGTTATGCAATAAAATAATTGCAATGTCTTTCTTGCAATGTGTTGCAGACTGCAACATGTTGGGGATCAGGCCTGGCTCACAGGATGGTAAGTGCTACGGTGCTTCCTCAAATGGACAAACAGTGAACCAGATGGGTGCTAGCTAGCTAGCTGCTAGGCACCAGTGCTAGCTACTGGCTAGTCATTGTTAGATGCGATGCCTACCGTAAAGCAGTGCAGTAGATAGTTTACACAGTGGTAGACAGGCTAGCTAGCTAGTTGCTAACTAAGTAGCAGAGCTGGTAGGACAATCATAGCCAAAGAGACAGCACGTTTCTGTGGCAATGATTTGAACTAACTTCTTCTCCCAAAGGCAACCTCACAATAGGCGGGTGCCAGTCATGCTATATGCAGGTAAATAGGTCAACACAGTAAATTGATTTGGTTTTATTGAGTTGTAATTGTAGAATTATGGAAGAAAAAGGTTACACTCACGCCCGGTCCGTAGCCTCAGGCCCGTTACCTCAGGTCCAGAACCATGCTTTCACGAGACCGATTCGATCGTAGCTAGGATTGAGCCGTCTGCTTCTTCTATCTTGCCAAGAGAAAACCCGAGTGATTCATGTAGAGGATCTGCTGTTGTGGAAACTGTTTTGGGAAATGATTCTGAGTCATCGTTGGTTGTTTCAGCTGTAGCTGTTTCGGCTGTAGCATCTTCGAAAGCATTGCCGCCCTCAATCTTTGCGGCAACCTTTGGGAGCAATATTTCCATCCACTTGTCGAGCGCCGTCTTGTAATTCTTGGGATCCATCTCGTCGCCCAATCCCAGCGGGATTAATCGATCCCCTCCAAATTCTTCAATTTTGAGATCGAGAATTTTAGCAGCACGGCAGAATAGCTGGTCTTCAAAGGCAGCATACATGGTGGATCCTAGTCCAAAGACTGCATAATTCATGGAAGCAAAGGTGTCGTCGTCCCCATCCAGCAACAGGTGCTGCCAGAATTTTTGCAATTGCCGAGGGAAGCACGTGACGCCGTCGTCGTAGGTTGGTGTGACAAAGATAGAGAGGAAGGAGGTGCTTACTTTGTGGACCAGCTTTTCCGGAGCGTGGTCATCCCCGGCCACTAGGAAGATGTTCATATTCGGAGAGACTCCCGATCGTCTAAGATACTTTTTTAGTTCGTGTTTGATTTCCTTTGCCGCACTCGCCGAAGTCCCCCCTTCGGAGCCGTAGAGAATTGTAATGGTTTCACTTCGATCAGCGCAACTGCTGATATCAATGGATGTCCTCCTTTGAGCTTTTCGAAGAGGGAGAGGCTGCAGATTCCATTAAAAAAGGAAATGCCAGAGTGAGGGATGACCCAACGAGCAATCTTTCCTCTCCGAGGCACGCAATGAAATCGCTTACCTTGCGAGGCCGGGCGAAGTATTTCGTGTGTAAAAGCTAAAAAAGCCAAGTGTGGGCGATTTCAATGTCAGTCATGATTCGCACGTGATGCCCCTGTCAAATTGATTGTTCCAAAACGTACCTTGTGTGCAAGATGTGATAGCGGCTTCTCCAACCAGTGATCGTAGAGATGCTGGACTTGCATATTCTCGTGAGCCTTGCGCTTCACCTTTCGCTCGTCTAGAGAATAAATGCTACTCATACGTTTTTGGATGATATTGGGATCCCTACTTTGCGGCAGCCCACCGCCGCCAATGCAACCACCAGGGCACGTCATAACCTCTATGAAATGGTGTTTGCGCATGTGATTCTTTTTGATTTCATCGAGAAAGTCCCGTACGTTGGCCATTTGGTGACATACCGCCACGGAAAGGTTGATATTTTCACCAAGGTGCACCTTGGCCTCTTTGACACCCTGCATGCCTCTCACCGTTTCATAGTTGACCTCCTTGAGATCTTGGTGGCTGATAAAGTCGGCTGCCGTGCGCAATGCCGCTTCCATGACCCCACCCGTCGCACCAAAGATGTTGGCCGCACCCGTGGCATCCCCCAACGGGTTGTCGTATTCTTGCAAGGGAATGCTGGCAAACGAGTCGTAGTTGTTTCGTTGCGCCACACCTCGCAGCTCCATCAACCGCGCAAATTCTCGTACGGTCAGAACCGCATCAGTTTCGGGTTTACCATTTTTCATTTGCAATTGCTTTCTCCTAATTTCATCCTTCTTGGCCGTGCAGGGCATCACCGCCACCACGAATAGAGTAGACTGGTCCACTGACGGTGACTCTTCGTGGGGGTGACGATGGCGGTGATGCTTGTTGTCGCCATGCTGATGCTTATCAGAATGTTTGTCGTGATGGTCATGATTATTGGAAGAACGGTGCTTCTGAGATGAACTCGAATCTTCCTCGTGATGGCCCTGCTTGTGATGAAGATGAAACGGCCACGCATGATGAAGCAGCCCTTTCTTTTTCGTTTGTTGCTGTTGTGGCCACCATTGGTAGCGAATCACACTGGAGAGCATGGCCATAGGCGATCGACAGGAGGAAAGATGAGGGATGAGTTCTGGGTAGGACTGTTCCACAAGGTTGATCCAGGCGGGACAGCACGATGTGAACATGGGCAGTGGCTTTTTCTTTCTCTTTTCTTGAGGTCCCCGTTTGGCAATGTCCAGGCGCTTGAGAAGTTCGTGTGCCTCTTCGATAATGGTAAGATCGGCCCCCACAAGGGTGTCGAACACGTATTGGAAACCACAGGCTTTGGCGGCTCCAACCAAACGCTCCTGGGGACAGTCCCCTGGCTTGCCCCCAAACATTTCGGAAATGGTCACCCTAGTACTTGGTGCTGTTTGTAAGACCACTGTCATTTCGGGATCCAATAGCGCCTGCATAACTCTGATTTGTAACAATGCGAGCAAAGAATGGGTCAGAAGAACCACCAAAAAATGTCGCATATTATACTCATTACTTCTCTCACCTGGCGGTATGGTCCACTTCCTGAATGGCTCCTGTAGGACAAAACAGGGTACATTGGCCACAGGAAATACAGTCCGTGTCTTTGAGAGGACGTCCAGCCCTGGTGGTCATACACGGCGGAGCTTGTGCAATGCCCATGGCGGACTGATATTGGGAATGGACTGGGACCGGTAAATCTAAAACATCCATTCCCTGCAATTGGCCACAAGCACGGGTACATCGGGAACAGCCGACACACAAGGACGGATCATAGGTAATCGAGGCAGAACTGGTGTCGATGGTGGCTTCCTTCAAAAAGTTCCCCAATTCTTCAATTTCAAGGCAGCCACTGGGTGCCGTCATCAATTTATTAGAATTCAATTGACGCTTTTGAAACTCTTGATAGACCATGGAATGTTCCATATTGCGACGCATGGCAGCATTGGCAAGTCCATTCAAATCGGTTCCATTCACATGGATTTTCATGTCTACACCATCCCCATCTCCATAGGGACTGATATTCTGATAACCAAGATCATCATCGCTGTCTTCGGTATCCGTGTTGGTCGACATCCCCGTGGTCGTATCGCCGTTGGTCATGTTTTGCTGCTTTTTGCAATAGGTAGAACAAGCCAATTGGGTGGTATTGGGAGCATCTTCCACCGATACCACACAAAGACCACATCGCCCGGCAGGTTTGAGACGAGGATGATGACACAACTGTGGAATCTTGATGCCGGCCTGGTCGGCCGCGTCCGTGATCAATGTCCCCTCCGGCACGGTTACCGTCGTGACAGTCCCTAGATTGTCATCGTAAAATTCCACCTTGATGGGGGGACGCGGTTCTTTCCGGTGATTGGTATACACCATGATGTTTGTTTCTTGATGGTATTGGTAGTTTTTATGTTGTTTGTTTGTGCTTGTGCCTTCTTTCTTTTTTGAAATGGTAGATTATGGCGGCATGGCTACGGACAAGAATTGGCAACTGATGCTACTGGTACAGTTGTAATCATAACTGGGTCGTCATGCCGGGTCAAAGCGAACACAAATTAAATGTACCGCGCCGCCCTCTTCTTTGAAGGGGTTAGTTCTCGTTTTGTCTTGGATCAAAATGTGAACAGTTCATTCTTTTACAGACACTGCACGGAGGGAGTACGTTTCTGAATCGGTGTCAATGCCAGTACATGGAACCCAGTAACTTATAATCCAAACTACTAATGAGAATCAAATGTATTTCGTTGAAGTAGTAATAGTAGTACATCTCTTTTAAAAGTGGTGTTCCATGCCGCGTCCGTGGCGAAGGAGAGAAGACTGGGAATCGAAACAAATGAGAACAAAAAAAGGCATTTTGTAAAATCAGAACCCTAAAGTGCGTCCGTCAGATGACGCTAGGTCATTGTGGAATTATGGGGCGCGTCCTTTCAAGTGCTTCCTTTAGCATTAGAAGAGAAAGAAAACACACTGCTTTCTTTGTCAATACGCTAAGCGGGTCTACGCTACAAGTTGTAAGATAACAACAGAACCCCCAAACCCTTTAACGGTAAAAAACTAATTGTTTGCACGGTGTGTCGTCGGGACTCGGGAGAGAGTATGAACTACCGACTGTTTTGAGTCGTTGATAAACTTCTTTCATTGAGGAATGAGGACATCAGAAGTTCAAAACCGTGAACGTTCTCTTATGCCAGATTGCCAGGCACACAGTATGATTTCTAATCACCTTGAAAATGCTACTTGCACCGACTGTTTTGCTTCCGCACTGGCAGGGTCGGCAACCAAAATGAGATCTCTTATGAAGGAATTCGTGTTCGCACACCCTTTGAAACTGCATGCAGTTACAACTCAGAAACGACCCATCCACCTGCTCCGAGGGCAAGGTGAACCAACCAGAATCACACCAAAAGAGCATCATCCAGAAACCAAAGAAAGAGATCCCTTGTAGCAGTCAGACTGCCAATGAATTGAGCTGGGTCATCATTGAACAAAGGGATGCCATTTTTGTGGCAGTTTGAAGATTGAATGCAACAACAACGTGTGAGAATCAAGGCTTCATGTTGCTGCCATTTTCAAATGTGCAACACTGTCATCAGTCATCAGAGTGTTCAATGTTGTCATTTGCACTGTCATTCTCTTCAACATCACGTTAACAAAAACAGCTGGGTCATCATTGAACAAAGGGATGCCATTTTTGTGGCAGTTTGAAGATTGAATGCAACAACAACGTGTGAGAATCAAGGCTTCATGTTGCTGTCATTTTCAAATGTGCAACACTGTCATCATCAGAGTGTTCAATGTTGTCATTTGCACTGTCATTCTCTTCAACATCACGTTAATAAAAACAGCCGCTGTTCTTTCAATCACACTGTCGTGACATGTCATTCAAGCTGCTGACGTTGCATTTGACAATGTGCATGCGTGTGACAAGAACCAAAACATTTTGAAAATCACGGTTGCTTGCAAGCGTTTGAGTTGTCAGCTTTCCTCTGAACACTCACAAGTTGGGCCAAGGGACAAAACACACCTCTGTTCATCTCACGACCTCAGACATTGCATTGTGTCCGACACAAAATGTTTGGCTTGCAGCCCATTTGGCTTGGCTTTGTCATCATGAGGTTAACAGAAAACAATGACAACACAATGACAAGACATCCGTGCTGCATTCAGAGAATGACATGACAGCAACAACAAAAATTTGATGTGGTTGTCACTGTGTTTTTCCTAACAATGCAACAATTTCTGTTGCTGCTGCATTTAATTTGAGTTTGTCATCAACAATTGTTAATGGACAGAAGGAGGCTTTGTTAAATCCTGCAAGAATCAGTGCATGGCTGTGTCAATTGTGAGCGTCAGACCGACTTTCTTGCCAACAGGAGAAACAGTTTTTCCAAAAATCACATGTGTTGGGAAACAAAAGTCCAAATTGCACTCACCTACCTCGTCTGCCATCATAAATCATTTGCTTCCTGCTGTTGTCGGTTTGTTTGCGTTGTCTTGTCTTGCTAGCCTTCTCCGCAAAGCAGCTTCAACCTCACCCCTGTCATTTGAATTGTTGTCAAAATCAAAATCTGGCAAGTCGTGCTCAATGCAAACAACAGTGAGTCTTGCGTTGCTTTTTTGAATCATGAATTGACATGCTTGATTCCAAGACTTGGTGATGTTTTCATGCTTCAAATGGACCAAATCCAAGATCTTTCATTGTCATTTTATTTTTGTTTAGTTTCTTCTTTGTGGTGCCGCTCCACCACATTTCAAACTTCAAGAAAGTGTTTCAACCTGTTTGTCCTCTGCAGCACCCTCCATGCTTCTTTTTTTCTCCCTGCTTGCAAGAATGTTGCAGTTGCTCTTCTTTCCCATTTGGAAACATTTTGTTGCTTTTTATTTTTCATGGACACACATTGATGTTTACTTGCCAGCAGAGTTTTCCAAAGAAATGGCAATGTGAGTCATGGTGCACCGGTTGTGGGTTTTTGTGCATTTGATTGCTTCCCGGCGTGAAAGGATGCATCAGTGCCCCACCTTCAGACCTCAGTCAAGCAAGTTTCACCAACAACAAGCAGCACACATGACACCATTGAACTGCATTGCTGGCCCCCACTCAAAACATTTTTGACACAGGTGGTGAAATTCACTAGATCTGCTTTGCTTGTGAGGAACTTGACACCACAAAATGCATTCTTGGTAAAATCATCATTCCTTGGAAGCACAGAGTTCTTGATTCTCGTCCTTTGGGCCGCCCTGCCCACAAGATGCCAATGTCATCATGTCATTGTCGTGCTCTTTAACAAGTCTTACAATCTGACCTCATGCTGTCTTTTTTAAATCTTTGGCAACCACATCAAAGTTTTTGATTCTTCTCCATGACTCTCTCCACACACAACAAAGCTGTGGTCACCTCAAAGGCTCCCAACTGCAAATGCCCTGTTGTGGAGCATCAGCTCCCAATGATTTTCCAGGACTCAAACACCCCTCATTCAACAATTCCAGCATGCATCTGGGGACAAGCTGCTGGAAGAGAGCCTGCTCTGCGAGTTTATCTTTCATCTTCTGAATCATTCTTAACATTGACGGACCCTCACCTCATTGTGTCTTCCATTCTTTTCTGTCTGGAAGATTAAGCGACTGCCACAACAGGAGAGGTCGCCATAGGAGGAGTGTTTTCACCTACAAAATTGCTGCTGGATTTCTTGGAGAATGTTTTTTTGGTGGAACTCTTGTCAGTTTGATGCTTCTTCGTGTTGCATGAAACTGGCAATGGTGTTGCCTTAGCAGGAAGAGTAGACAAAGTGGACATACCCACAACAGAGAGCTCAAGCACCGTAACTTTAGAGATACAGCAGACTGATAATCAAAAGCAGCTAAAGTGGGATAGAGTGCTAACATTAGAGATTATGGCTAGAACTAACTTCAGCTGCTGAATCAGCAATTTTGTCGTTCATGGGTTGGTCCTCGCTGTTGAATTTTGAGTGCAGCAAATCTTGGGCAAGGGCCGCAGTGCATTTGTCATTCGTTGCCACACGGCAGTTTCTCATAACCGATTTAAAGCCCTCCACTTTCTGCTCCAAAGGATTTTTACCTTTCATCTCTGACGGCGGCAAACGATATTGATCAACTTCTTGATATTTGGGATGTTTATTTTTGACCAATTTGCCACGGAACATTTCCTGCACCAACTGGACCCTATGATCTCTGTCCAACACGTCACCATTCCCCAACTCTAGTGCGAAATCTCCCTTGCCCATGACCTTGTGCACCTGGCATACCTTTTCCGCGTCGGTTCCTGCGACGGCTAAGGGAGGACAATACCTGATGATGCACCCTGCACGGATGGTCTGCTGTTTCACTTTGCGGCGATTGTGATCGGGGGTGCTTTGATCGGGGGTGCTTTGGTCATCGTGATTGACATCGGCAAGTTCCAGGTTCCTATTGTTGTTGTTGTCACTCAACACGTCAGTGAGGCTGGTTTCGTCGTCAGCACCATCCTCTCCTTTGTCGTTTTCTTTGTGGTTCGTGTCACCGTTACCATCGTCTTCGTCTTTGAGAGTAGTCGTTAATTCCTGCTTTTTTCCTTTCTCCTCCTGGCAGAGTTTCACCAGTTCCTCCAGTACAACCTTTTCCATTACCAAATTGAATTCTTCATTGTCCTGTGGGTCCTTTTTGCGGCTGGTTTGTAAAAACATTGTCATGTTTTTGCTGGAGATTTTTCCAGTTTCTTCTTCCACCATTGGCACAAGCTGTGTCTTGGGAACCACGGCGGATATTCCTGCCAGCGTGCTGCCATATCCCATGTAACAAACACACATTTGGCTATCTTTAGGGTAGAGATCCAGGCATTTTCCTTGCTTAGGTTTTAAACGAAAACAAGGGTAAACGTTGGGCTGCTTTCGAGGCCTTTTGCCCCTTTTTCTGGGTGGCTCCAAATGCCAGAAAAGTTGCCCCAAGTCGTAATCCACGTCTTTGGCCTTGTGCAAAATTTGTGGATTTGAGAGAATCTTGTTGCGGGCGTCCTCTTCTGCTGCCTTTACGCTGCTGCTGCTGGAATTGATGATGTCTTCCACGCTGATTCTGCTTTTGGTGTTGGCATTATCCGTGGTATCTTCTGTAGACTGAGACGACGCAGGAGGACGGTTCTCTCTGCTTGACGATTGACTAAAATCCACCTTCATATTCAAAAACTCTTCGTCCGACGATTCATCGTCATTTAAAACACCATCCTTGCAACTAGACGAGGAAATGGTGGCATATTTCCGTTTGTTTTCACCAATCATTTCTCCAGCCATCGTGCCACTTCCTCTGCGTCTAGTAGACATCATTGCCAGACCTTGTAGTAGTTTCTTTTTGGTGGGTGTTGCCGATTGCGACAAGATTGCTACGTTGGAAGGACTAGTTTCATAGAAGCGCTAGACTCGTGTTGCTCAACTCTGCGGTTTGGTTGATAGAAGACGCAAGCAATCAGTTTCACGCTGCAACCATGGTGATGCTACTGTACTACTATCCACGCTATCGGTTCATCGTACAAGTGTGCTTGGTTTCACGTTGCGTGCAACAATGCTACTGGTACTGGTATCCGGTAACAGTAGTACCAATTACAGCTTCGGCTAGCTAGCTGGCTAGTAGTAGTAGTACTACTAGGAGTAGCTGCGAGTAGCTAATAGTAGAGCTGCTCCGATTTACTCTGAGTAGCTACCAATTTGACTACTAGCTAGACCTACAACTGTAGTACTATTGCTTTCACTACTAGCTAGCTAGCTAGTAGCTACCAGGTAGCAGCAGAGGTGGTAGGAGTGGTCGTGGTACCCTACCCTACTACTCCAGTACACAGCAGTACAGTAAAGCATCTGCCACTACCATGCATAGCATACATACAATTTGTGATTTGGTCGCAAAATGGTTGAAACCTTTCACGGTAATTCAACTAAGCGTTCATCAACTTGAACTAAATTCAACCGACGCGAATTAAAGCAAATTCAATTCAACCTACTAGTTCAATTCAATTCAACTTAAATACAAAACGTGTGTGCTTTTGACAGGGTTTGTTACAATGCAAATTCAACCTTTTTCAACTGTTTTAAAACTGCTTTGAATTCAATTCAAGTGCAGTCACTTGCATTCAATTGAAACTTTTCAACTTTGCAGCCTTTTCAATGAATTTAACCATTTTGGGAACATGTCATGAATTCCCGCAACCTCCAGCAACATCCTGTCATAGAAATGCAAGTCGTGTCTCATCCGTCACTCTTGAAACATGCTCTTGAAACTCTTGAAACTTTTGCTATCTCTTGCTGCCTCTTGAAATGCTCTTGAAATGTGTTGGCATCTCATGAAACGCTTGAAATTCCACATGAGATCCACTCGACACAATTTAAAAACTCGTTAGAAATGTGTGTATGGTTGAAACTCCACCAAAACCAATTTCAAATTTGTGCACTTGAAACGTGCTTTTGAAATGCTTGAAACTCTTGCTGTCTATTGCTGCCTCTTCAAATGCTCTTGAAATGTGTTGTCATCTCTTGAAATGCTTGAAAATCATGAAACACTCTTGATGGCAAAACACGACTGGTCTGGACACGATTTGCCTGGCCTTGCTGATGTCAACTCATGCGCGGTGGATTGGAAAGTTGTCAATGAATCAGGAAACATCAAAATCTGCAAACCCTTAATTTCTGCATCAAAAAACCTCCTATCAGTGCACTGTGAAAACCCTGGCATGGGGAATTGAGGGGCTGGATCATTTGGTTCTGATCTTCTTCAACCACGGAAACAATCCCCAAGCAGAAATTTATCCCAATTGTCACAAAATGTATCCCCAAATGAAAACATCAATGAGAAGATTGCCATCAGTTGACATTTGAAAATGTCACTGAATTGGAGACACTTTTCAGAAGTGTCCCAATCAGGCTCATGCATTTGCAAATTGTCATTGCAATGAAAACATTCTTCGGAAGCATTCTTGTGACTCTGAGAACGTCTCCAATGAGAAACTGCCCCTCCTGAC
>Ga0163149_10004853_pt1 | contig 14428 bp, 9 predicted proteins | sample OliLakLV19MP5G1_FD_148604 | JGI IMG/M metagenome (GOLD analysis project Ga0163149, IMG submission 148604) | Freshwater microbial mat bacterial communities from Lake Vanda, McMurdo Dry Valleys, Antarctica - Oligotrophic Lake LV.19.MP5.G1 | ecosystem: Environmental > Aquatic > Freshwater > Lake >...
TAAATGCTTTGATTATTCAAACATTATGTGATACAGCGCCTCTTAATATCTTTCCATGTTTTTATTTAATATCTTTATAACAAAGAATTGGCGCTATTAACACCTGCTTTGTTGATAACATAACTCCATATTTAGTATAAAACACTACACTTAATATAAATTTAATACTATAAAGGCATAAATGAAAGTAGCAATAGGGGCGGACCACGCTGGGTTTTTGTTGAAAGAGGAGATAAAAAAATATTTGATACAAAATAAACACGAGGTAAAAGATGTTGGTGCTTTTTCAGAAGAGCGGGCAGATTACCCCGACTTTGCACATCCTGTAGCGAAGAGCGTAGAGGATAGTGAAGTTGATTTTGGTGTATTAATATGTGGCAGCGGGAATGGAATTAACATGACCGCCAATAAACATAAGGGCATACGATCAGCATTATGCTGGAATAGCGAAATTGCACAATTGGCAAGACAACATAACGACGCGAATATTATAACATTGCCGGCCAGATTTATTAGCAGCGAAGAAGCAAAAAACTGTGTTGAAATTTTTTTCAGCACAGCCTTTGAAGGCGGAAGGCACAGCGATCGTGTTAAGAAAATTTCTGAAATGTGTTAAGAAAAAATTATGTTATATTTTGTCTTATTTATTCCATTTCCGGTTTTTCACAAATAGCCGATACTACTTTTTTACGGTATTTTAATTCTATAAGTTCAGCAGAACTTAAAAAACATTTGGAGATATTGGCTTCTGATGAATACGAAGGAAGGATGACGGGAGAGAAAGGACAAATAATGGCGTCTCAGTATATCTCATCTTACTTTGAAAAAATAAACGCAACAAAATACAACGGCAAAACCTATACCCAGGATTTTGTTTTAAAACGAGATAGTCTTTCCGAAAAGAAACGCGCAAAAGTTGCAGGAGATTTAAGCACGTCGAATGTAATTGCAGTAATAGAAGGTGATAAATTCAAAGACGAATGCATCGTTATTTCGGCACATTATGATCATTTAGGAAAAACATCCGCAGTTGACTGGAAACAAACAGCGTTATCCGGTGACCCTGAAAAAACAATTGCCATTCAAGTAGAGAAGGACAGTGTTTTTAATGGAGCTGATGATGATGGATCAGGAACTGTTTCATTACTTGAAATAGCGGAGGCGTTCGTGCTCGCAAAAAAAGAAGGACATGGACCACAACGCACGATCGTTGTTGTGGCGTTCACCGGAGAAGAGCTGGGCCTATGGGGATCAAAGTATTATGTGGAACATCCGGTTTTTCCATTGGAACAAACAGTTGCTAACCTTAACATTGACATGGTAGGAAGGATTGATGGAAGGCATAAGGATACTACTAATTATATTTATTTAATAGGAGCCGACAGAATAAGCTCGGAATTAAGCGTAATAAACAAACAGGTAAATGACAAGTACACCAGCCTGTTTTTAGATTATACATATGATATTGCGGATGAAAATAAATATTATTACAGATCGGATCATTATAACTTTGCTAAAAATGGTGTTCCTGTGGCTTTTTATTTTAACGGAACCCATGAAGATTATCACAAAGAAAGCGATGAGGTTGAAAAAATAAATTTTGATTTGCTGGAAAAAAGAGCGAGACTTGTTTTTTGTACAGCCTGGGAATTAGCCAATAGAGAAAAACGAATTGTAAAAGATAAACTGCAAAAAAAATGAGCAAGGAATCGGAAGTGTTTATTGAGACCGCGGGTGTTATTTCTTTTAACGCAGAGCACCGCAGAAAGCTGCAACACAACATTACTCAATATGACAAAAAAGTTGTTGATGGAAAACTGCAGTATAAAGACTTGGAGTTGGCAAAGAGCAGGGCATCCTCACTAAAGAATAAAGTAATTGAGAATCTTGATAAATATCTTATAGAGTTCGAGGCAAATTTTATTAAGCGCGGTGGAAAAGTAATTTGGGCACAGGATGGCGAAGAGGCGATAAAAGAAATTATGCTCATCATGAAAAAGGCAAAAGCCAAAACCATTGTTAAGGCTAAGTCTATGACGACCGAAGAGATTCATTTTAACAAAGCGATGGAGAGGGAGGGAATAGAGAGTTTGGAAACAGACCTTGGGGAATATATTGTCCAATTGCGCGATGAGCCACCGTATCATATTGTAACACCGGCCATGCACCTTTCAAAAGAAGATGTTGCAAAAACATTCCATGAGAAGCAAGGCACGCCGGAGAATTGGATGCCGCCGGAAATAGTTGCGCATGTAAGAGCCTTGCTGAGAAAAAAATATACCGAAGCCGAAGTAGGGGTGAGTGGGGGAAATTTTTTGATCGCGGATGTTGGAGCTGTTGCGGTTACAGAGAACGAAGGTAATGCGACACTTTCCATGTCATATCCAAAAGTGCATATCGCAATTGTGGGAATAGAAAAATTAATTCCATCACTTACAGATCTTGATCTGTTTTGGCCATTATTAGCGACTCACGGAACCGGACAAAAAGTAACTGTATATAATTCAATTGCATTGGGGCCAAGACAGCCTGGTGAAATGGATGGGCCCGAAGAAATGTATGTGGTGCTGCTTGATAATGGCCGTACGAATTTATTGGCACAGGCAGAACAAAGAAGAGCACTTACATGTATAAGGTGCGGTGCCTGTCTTAACGGATGCCCGATCTATAAAAATGTGGGAGGCCATGCTTACGGATCAACTTACAGCGGACCGATAGGATCAATTATCACTCCGCATTTTAAGGGCATGGAAGAGTTTAAGCACTTGAGTTATGCTTCTTCCTTATGCGGAAAGTGCACAGAAGTTTGTCCGGTGAAAATCGATCTTCATAATTTATTATTGTTGAACAGGAAAGATGCTGTACAACAACACACGACCAAATCAGAAAATCTCATTTGGTATTTCTGGAAAAATGCGATGCTGAAAAGAAGCACGATGGAAAAAGGCGGAGCAAAAGTGAAAAACTTTATGCTGAAACAATTTTTCAAAAAAACCTGGGGTGATAGAAGGGATTTACCTACCGTTGCGACAAAATCATTTAATCAAACCTGGAGAGAGAGATTAAAGAGATAGAAAATTTTCGGTTTTTGCTTTTTGTACTATTGCGTGCGAGGCTTTTTAATTCCAATGGCTTTGTAAGTATCAAAGAAATAGGAACAGATGTGTAGGAGTACAGTGTAGAAATAATTATGAATACAGGAAAAAAAATAGATAGGACAGGGAACGCAAGACTATTGAAACAATAATTAATGCTACTTGGACGGATTATTTTTTTTGACTGCGGAAGAAAAATCAATGTTGTCAACTTTTGAATCGAGCCAGGCAACAAAATTAAAATAATCAAAAGCCTGGTTTTCAAAATCGTCTTTTTGCAATGGCTTAAGTTTTTCGTGGAATATCCTAAAGGCATTTATTTCTTCGGTTTTATTTTTAAATTCTAACAGAGTTCTTCGGATAAATTCCATTATAAACCCCTCAAGTTTGTATAATCGCTTTCTCTTCAATAAAAACCGGTAAGTAGACTTTACGAGGTATGGCAATAAATCTGAATTTTTTAATTCGTAATGCAAAACCAGGTTGTATAAAATAAGCAAACAATAAAGATCCATTCGGATGTTTTCCTTGTTTGGATGGTTGAGAATTTTATTTAACCAAAATAATGCTTTGCGATAATTTTTATTCCCAAAATAGGCGTACGATAATTTTGAATATAACCGAATGTCGGCATTTCCAATTGCTGTTACGACGGCAATTTTTGATATCCAGCGCTCGGCCTCCTTTGCGACATCCTGCGCTTCATGAAACAGGCCGTTTAAGCATAAAAAGTCAAGCCGATATAAATAGTATAATGTTAGCGCCATCTCGTTCTTTGGAGAACTTTGTTCATAAATGGATTTAAGTTCATTTATAAACTCAATTGTTTCAGGTATCGTGACAACCCCGCGGCTTATGGTGATTCTGTTTCCCATAATAATAATTAAGTCATCCAGGAATCTGGCTTTTCGCTGAGGGCCGTCTTCAATGAATGATATTTGCCTGTTAAGGAAATCTAGGCTTTTTTTGCGGTTGCCTGTCAGGTGATTAAATAAAACATGAGAACTATAAAAACTCCCCACGGCACTATCAGAAAGGGCTTCAGAGACATCATTATATAATGGGTGGTTCAATATATTTTTGTACAAATCCAGGTCGTTGGAATTTCTGGGTCGCCCTTTTTTCTTTTGAAGCAGGGCCAACGCATTGTGTAATTTTTGATACTCCTGCCGGTTAACAAATTTTTTGATTAGCGTTTTTTGATCCTGATAAATTACTTCGTATTGCTCTTCTAGCTTTTCAAGATCATATTTATTCCTAACCATGTTCTCTTCAATATTAGAAATTTCAAGAGCGTATGGAAAATGCTCATGCTCGCGGGCTAGTGTTTTTGCCTTTGATAAAATTTTTTCTGCTTGATGGTACAGCTTTTTATCATAGACAATTTCATAATTGTCGAGCAACGAACGGATTTTGTTATTTATACGGTCTTCGGAATTATATGATCTTAAACTTTTAAGTATAAGATGATATAAATAATTTTTTAAAACATGCAATTGTTTGGCAAACGTTTCTCCCTTGAATTTATCAAGTATTTTTTTTTCGTTGTAAACAACTTGTTTATTGATCGTGTCGAATAAACGTATGTAGTTATTGTTGTTTCCGTAGCCAGAAGTAAAAAGCTTAAAATGCCTTTTCTCCAGCTTGTTCATAGATTTTATCAGCTCAAAAAGATCATTTGAATGCCTCATGGAAAGCTACGCATTATGGGTGTAAATATAGGGAAAATAGTATTAATATGACGCATGAAAACCTACAATAAGGTGTAAAAAAAATTGAGTCCCAGCTGATGCTGACGGATATTAGATAAAAAAAATGAAAAGAACACTTATCCCTCTCGTTTTTATGTGGTTGAAAGTTTTTGTATGCCAAGGATCTGTTATTTATACAGATATAAATCCCGATGTAACAAAAGTTAATTCGAATTACAGCCTTGATATTAATAAAGATTTAACTCAGGACTTTAATATTTCGGCTGGTGGAAATAGTTCTGTAGGATTTATCTATTGTAACAGTCTTGACACAAGCAAACAACTATTTGTATCTAATAGTACAGATGCAAAACCATTTACTTCAGGAATGAGCATAGGCGCATCCACCACCAATGGTTATTGGGCGAATGGAAGCAATTTTTTTCTTTATGCTGTGGGGGGATCATCTTCAGCAGGAAGCTTTACAAACAACACGGATTATTATTTAGGATTGAGAATTAGAATCAATGGAAATTACCATTATGGGTGGGCGCGCGTTTCTGTAAATACAACGACAATGTCGGTCACCATAAGGGACTATGCTTATGAATCGTTTGCAAATAAGGCAATTACCACCTCAGCTATACTGGCGATAAACACAAGCCCGAATTTTTCTTCGGAAGTTGTTGTTGCAACAGATAGAATAGCAAAGCAATTAAAAATTTCATTGGTTAATGAAAACCTGCCAATAACCGGAGTTGTAGTATATGATATAACGGGCAGGGTAGTAAAAAGGATTATTGAATCCGATAGGGAAGAGTCAAAGCATATTATAATTAACACTGAAGGATTTGCTGTTGGCAGTTATCTGATACAAGTTAGCACTGACGTCGGCATTCAAAATAAAAAAATTGTTATAGCAGACTAAATCGTGAAAAGTATCCCCATGAAAAAGCACGCTCTCTTATTTGGCCTTTTACTGATAGGGTTATATACTTTTTCCCAGCCTTATTTTAGACTGACTTATCCTGGAAATTATTTCACCGGAATGAATTACGTTGCTGATGAAACGAAGGATAAACTAAGTTATTATTCCATAGGATGGCAAATACAACTTGGAGCGCATACGGGCGCGCACTTGTTTCGCACAGATAAGAGTGGTAATGTAATCATGCGACGCTCTTATCGCGCAGCAGGAGTAACTCAGGCGTTTACTTATGCATACGATGGACAAGAAACATCGGATAGTGGCTATGTTTTAATGGGCTATGATGGGGGAGGGTTTGTTGCTTCCCGAAACACCCTGTTTGTAATTAAAACCATTACTACAGGCGCTCTTCAATGGGCAAAAACGTATGATATTCCCGGAGGAACTTTTGTTGACGGAGGTGGCACTGGATTGCCGTTAGTTACTCCATCTATTCAACAAACAAAAGATGGCGGTTATGTTTTTTCTGCGGTATACAGAGTTGCCGGAGTAAGATATGCATACGTTTTTAAAACAGATGCTTTAGGAGTCTTACAATGGTCAAACAGAGTTAGCGGTTTTGAATTTGGCGGAAAAGTACGTCAAACAAGTCTAGGTGAATATATTTTATGTGGTAATACAATCATGGGAGGACAAAAAGATATTTTATTGGTAAAGCTCGATGCTTCGGGAACTATTCAGTGGTCGCGGAGACATGGGTCTGTTTCCAAGGATGAATATCCGCATTCAATTATTGAAACCAATGCAGGTGGGTTTGCTTTTTGCGGGGACGCATGTAGTGTTAATGGGGCTCCGAGAAGCGGCCAAAGTGATATGTTTGTTTATGTCGTTAGTAATAGCGGACAAGCCTTATGGGATAAGGTAATGGGAAACGCTTCTGTGTGTGAATATGCACAAGATATAACGCAGGACCCTAATGGGGATTTTGTTTTGAGTGGAGTAGCGCAAGGTATAGGAGATACTTATATTGGAAAAATAAATCAGACTGGGGCAGTACAATGGGAGCGCCGGTTGGGGGATGCCGGAAATGAGCAATTGGGCTTTTCAATAAATAAGGTCACTAACGGTTATTTATTGGCTACAGGCCGAGATGCTTTTATTCCACAGCCCGGGATGATAGCCACCAACCCTGTTGGATTGATAGGATGTGATACAGTCACAGTTACATTACCGCAAACTTCCGGCATTGTAAGTGCAATAATTACTGTTACCAGCTCCAATCAAACAAACGCTATTTCTGTATTAGCCCAAACTCCTGTTGTCTACAATTCAGGTGCCGCTGAAGCTATTCAATGTATGACATGTATACTTGCAGTGTCTTCGGACACAAGTATTTGCTCAGGCAATTCAGCTACTCTAACAGCAGGAACCGGATCCACTAGTTATATTTGGAACTCTTCCGATCCAAATGTTAATGGAATATTTGGGCAAACAGTTGTTGTAACTCCTACAACAACTACCACATATACTGTAACAGAACAGGATTGCGGTTTACAATCTGTTATAACTGTTTCTGTTATTCCGTTGCCGGTGATTTCTATATCGCCAGCGATAACACTCTGTGTTGGTGATTCTGTTAAGTTAACTGCATCCGGCGCAACAACATATTCATGGTCGCCTTTTTCAGGGATCAGTTCTTCAACAGGAAGTAGCGTTGTAATAACCGGAACAATACCCTTAACGTATACAATTTATGCCTCTTCGAGTGGTTGTAATGATACTGCCACTGTAACAATAACACCCAACCCTTTGCCGATATTATCTGTATCTACAAATACTATAATATGTGCCGGGGGACAAACATTGCTAACAGCTGGTGGCGCATCAACGTATACATGGTCAAACTCTGCAACAGGGCCTTCCATTATTTCATCACCAAACACAACTACAACCTATACTGTTACAGGTGTCGATGGCAACGGATGTAAAAATACTGCTGTAACCACAGTGTCTGTTAGTCCAATGCCAACAGCGCTTATATCTGGCCCGTCGGTTATATGTGCGGGAGGCGGTGTAACGCTTAGTGCATCGGGCGGGGGGGCTTATTTATGGAGCAACTTAGCAATAAGCAATACAATAAGCGTTAATCCTTTGGTTACCACAACGTATTCTGTTTTAGCATCTTTAGGAATTTGCAGTCATATGGCCACTCACCAATTGATCGTAAATCCCTTGCCTACAGTTTTTCCTTCAGCATCTGACTCGTCAATTTGCATAGGGGCACCCACGAGTCTTTCAGCTTATGGAACGGCAACGAATTATTTATGGCAGCCTTTAAATTCTTTGGGCAATTCGGTAACGGTTTCTCCAACATCAAATACTACCTATAGTGTTATTGGAACTGACGGTAACCTATGCAGCAGCAGTTCTATCCTAACTATTACAGTTAATTCTTTGCCTGTTATTCTTACGTCACCCCCTATTGCTATATGTGATGGAGAATCAACAACACTTACTGCATCGGGGGGGAATAATTATAGTTGGTCTAATGGGCCTTCGGCGTCTTCTATAACTGTTTCGCCAACAAGTAATACTATTTATACTGTTTCCGGGATTGATTTAAACGGATGTTCAAACACTTCTTTCATAACAGTATCTGTTAATCCAACTCCGATAGCCATTATTAACGGTGGACCACCTATTTGTGTAGGGAGCTCGGCAGGATTAACTGCAAGTGGTGGCGGAAATTACATATGGGATAATTTATCTACAAACAGTACAATAAATATTAATCCAATAAATACATGTGTTTATAGTGTAACAGTTTCTCTGGGAACGTGCAATGATACTGCAAGCTGGGTAGTAACTGTAAATCCCTTGCCTGTTATACAAACCTCAAGCGACACCTCAATTTGTTTAGGAAACTCAGTTATACTTTCTGTTTCTGGTTCGTCAGCGAATTATTTGTGGTCACCGGTTATTTCAAGTTCAGCAACATTAAATGTTTCTCCAATAACAACGACAAATTATTCTGTTACCGCAACTGATGTGAACGGATGTAAAAACAATGCTGTTGTAACTGTTAGGGTTAATTCGTTGCCTGTTATTTCCGTTTCCACCAACACAACTATTTGTGCAGGCAGTACAACTGTTTTAAGCGCATCAGGCGGTGTTAATTATTTGTGGAACAATTTATCTTCATCTTCTTCGATCAATGTTGCTCCATTGACGAATACAATGTATTCGGTAACAGTAAAAAATAGCAACGGCTGTACAGCCACCGCATCGGTATTGGTAAGTGTAGACCAACCACCTGTGCCTTCCGTAAGTAACGATACGTCTGTCTGTGAGGGACAACCAATCGTATTGCTTGCTTCGGGAGGCACTTCGTATTCATGGAGCACAGGCTCGTTAAGTCCCGCAATAGAAATAAGCACGCATGCCGGATTAATTAAATATGTTGTAAGTGTTTTTAAAGGAGTATGCGAAATAAAAGAATCCATTTTTGTCAATGTATTTTCTTTGCCTGTTGTTAATGCGGGCTCGAATGTTACAATTACAAAAGGTTCTTCCATACAGCTGAATGCGACGGGGGGTATTGGCTATAGCTGGAGTCCGCCAACAGGATTGAGTTGCGTGAATTGTCCTGATCCAATTGCCAGCCCAACAGAGACAACCACGTACTATGTAACAGTTACAAACGAAATAGGTTGTACTGCAACGGATTTAGTTATTGTAAATGTAGAGTGGATTTGCGCCGATCTTTTTATTCCCAATGTATTTTCACCAAACGGTGATGGACAAAATGATTTGTTTCATGTTTATGGAGATTGCGTAAAAGAAGTTTTTATTTCAATATACAACCAATGGGGCGAAAGAGTTTTTGAGGACACCGGTGCATCACCATATTGGGATGGCACATTTAGAGGACAGGAGTTGAACTCAGATATATTTGCATACAATGCAAAAATAATTCTTGTTTCCGGAGAGGAAATAAGTAAAGTGGGCAATGTGACTTTGCTGAAATAAATAAAATTTTTCTGGATTTAAATTTTTTGGAATGACCTCAACGAAAATTATTTCATGAAGCTCCTAAGAAATTTCCTCCCGACTATTTTTATCATATTCCAACTATCTTCTTATGCGCAGCATACGGGTGAGTGGGCCTGGATAACAGGATCTTTGTCTCCAGCGCAGCCTACGGTATGGGGCACTAAGGGTGTGCCTGCAGCAGGCAATACCCCTGGGGCAAGGTACGAGAGTATGGAGTGGACTGACACAGCCGGAAACTTCTGGGTATTTGGAGGCTGGCCTATTTCACCAACTCCATTTGCCGGACACAACGGCGACCTCTGGAAATTTGATCCCGTAATAAAACAATGGGCCTGGATGCATGGAACTCAAACACCATTCACTTTCCCGGTATATGGAACACAGGGAGTTGCTGCGCCGGGGAATATGCCTGCAGCAGCTTGCGCAGTTCAATCTGCTGTTGATAAAAATGGCAATTTGTGGTTACCCGTAACAAGCAACGAGAATGTATGGAAATACAGCACGAACACAAACATGTGGACTTGGACAAAAGGAAAGGGAAATACCTGGTCAAGTTTTCCAAAGTTAGGAACGAAAGGAGTTTTTTCTGCAACTAACACTCCACAAACACAATATGCAGACAATGCATGTTCGTGGGGGTGCAATAATTTTATATATACATATAACGGTTTTCATAAGACTAACGGACAAAATGTTGGTGTTATGTGGAAATATGATATTACCACTGATCAATATGCGTGGATCGCAGGAGATACAATTAACGGATCGGTATATGGAATCCAGGGCGTAGCAAGTGCTCAAACACAGCCTGGTGTATATCAGGCTCATGCTAGGTGGGTTGGCGGAGATGGAAATTTATATATGATGGGTGGAATTGAATCTCCCGGAAGACTCTCTAATTCATTATGGAAATTTGATCCTGCAATTGATCAGTGGTCCTGGATGGGTGGAACGCCGGGGGCTGGAACTGTTGGAAACTATGGAATGATGGGAGTTGCGTCGCCAACAAACTGGCCGGGATCAAGAATACAGAACAGAGCTACATGGGTAGATAAATGCGGAAACTTATGGCTGCATGGTGGCATGGGATATGGAGCTAATGCATCGAACATTGGTTACCTAAATGATGTTTGGATGTATTGTATTTCATCAGGTATGTGGACATGGAAGGGTGGAAGCGGAATAAAAAATATTTCATCATTCGCCGGGGCACAAAATATTTTTTCTTTAGCAAACCAACCTTCTGGAAGAAACGGAGGAAACGGATTTGTTGACAAAGCAGGAAATTTCTGGCTGTTCGGCGGTGCAGATACCGCAGGCTTCCTAAATGATTTGTGGATGTTGAATACGCAGCCGTCAATTTCTTCAACAAATGCAACCGCATGTTTAAGCGCTGATGGACAAGCAAGTGTTAAAGTTTTTATAGGAGAAGCGCCGTACACTTATGTCTGGTCATCAGGCCAGACAACGGCCTCTGCAACCTTAACCGGATTAACTGCGGGAAATTACAGCGTAACAATAATTGATGCCGGAGGATGCTTGCAACAGGATACAGTAACGATCACAGCGGGGCCAAACACATTGGCATCGTCAACAACGTCAACTATAGTAGCATGCGTTGCTCAGGCCAATGTTTCGATTGCCGGAGGGAATTCTCCATTTACATATAGCTGGAATAATGGAAGTACTTTGGCTTCGATCATAGGAATACCGCAAGGAATTTATAATGCTTCTGTAACAGATAAAAACGGATGCGTACAAACAGGATCGGTTAGTGTGCCTGCAACAGCAACGGTAACAGCATCCGCAACAAGGTCAGATATAATTTGTAATGGCCAGTTAAATGGAAGCGCAACAATTATTCCCGCAGGAGGAAGTGGGAATTATATTTACACATGGAGTAACGGAAATACGAATGACGTTGTTTCCACTTTGGCAGCCGGTGTATACACCGTAACTGTTACGGATCAAAACAATTGCACGGCGCAGACACAAGTAATAATTTCACAACCATCTGCACTTGTGCTGAACCCAACAATTATTCCGGACACATGTGGATCTGCTAGCGGGAGTTTATTGGCAAGTGTTTCGGGCGGTACGGGTTTATATCAATATAGTTGGAGTTCAGGAAATACTAATAATTATATGGATCATCTTTTACCGGGAAAATATTTTGTTACTATAACGGATTCGTTAGGATGTGTTCATCTGGATTCCGCGATTGTTAATTCTATTAATCCCTTGCAGGCTATAGATTCAACATCACTTGAAACGTGCGATAATACAAGAGATGCAACATCATCCGTTTTTATTCAGCTTGGCCATGTACCCTATACATATCGCTGTAACAGGCAATGGCGGTACTGCGCCGTACAACTATTTCTGGACACATAATGGGAACAGTACTTCTGCAATAACAGGTCTATCACAGGGAAATTATTCTGTAAGAATTACGGATGCCAACTCCTGTGTAAACACCGCCTTCATTAATATTACTCAGCCTGCACCTGTTGTATCTTCTTTACAGGCTCCGGCTACAATTTGTTACGGAAGCATGTTAAGTCTTAGCGCTTCAGCAAGCGGCGGTATTGGAGGTTATACTTACAACTGGATAACGTTGATGGGTAATAACGCAATACAATATACTTCTCCAACTACTACTACAACTTTTAGTGTAGCGGCAATCGACAGCAAGGGCTGCATTGGCGATACAACAACTTCAACAGTTATAGTTTATAATTTAACTGCTTCAAACTTAAGTGCAACTCCGGCTCATGGAATTTGTCCGGGAGTATCTACAATAATATCTGCAACAGTAACTGGAAGCACCGGACCGGTAGCATGTACGTGGAACAATGGATTACCAAATGGAAACGGACCGCATATTGTAACTCCAAATCAAACCACGCAATATATAGTTAACGTCAACAACACTTGTAACATGAGTGTTCAAATCACAGTAACTGTAACAGTTTATTCGTTACCAGTTGTTAAATTATATCCGCAGGCCTTAAGCGGCTGCGACCATGTGTTGATGACATTCAGTAACAATGGCGCACCTTATGTTTTAGTAGCCGGATATAACTGGAACTTTGGTGATGGCAATACAGCAACTACCTACAACCCCACTCACAATTATACACAAACAGGAATTTATACAGTGAGTCTGGTTGTTACTTCACCGCAGGGTTGTGAAAATTCTGCGTCAACAAAATGTATTGTTGCAGTAAATATTTCTCCAGATGCATCATTTGATGTTGACAGAACAACTGTTTCTTCTATAGATCCTGTGATACATTTTACCAATACATCAGTTAATGCAACTGCATACGTTTGGGACTTTGGCGAGAACAATAAAATTGCCGCTAACCAGAATATGTATACCGCGGTTGATCCCGTGTTTCAGTATTCACAAAAAGGAAGTTATCCTATAGTGCTAATTGCAACAAATAACTCTGGCTGCCGGGATACCGCGCAAACAATTATAGAAGTTGAACCACAATTCACTTTCTATTTCCCTAATTCATTTACTCCGAATGAAGATGGTGTTAACGATAATTTTATCGGCAAAGGTCAGGAGATCACTTATTTTGACATGATGATCTTCGACCGCTGGGGAGGATTTATTTATCAAACAAAAGATATGGTCAAAGGATGGGACGGTACCGTGAACGCTTTTGAACCCGAAGTACCGGGATTGATTGTACAAGATGGCATCTACATTTATAAAATAACAGTTAAAGACACTGATAATAAAATGTACAAATTTGTGGGCGGAGTAACAGTGTTAAAATAATTGTACCTGCATGGGAAACCCGCACGGGTACAGTTTGTTGTCTAGAATAAAATTATTTTGTAAACGTAAAAAAATGTTCCAGTTCTTTACATTTTTTACACACGACCTGATCTGCATCCTCTTTATTATTTGTTTGTGTGGGTAACCGGTAATCCACTACCACAGTAGATTGCGGAGCAACTTTTACTTTTTCATTCACCACGCCGATCTGCCCTGAATAGTAACCAGTGCCTTTATTGCCTGCCAGGAAATGAACCTTCAGTGTTTCACTTCCATTATTCTTAATTTCTATAGAATACAGACAAGTAAGCATAAATTTCTTTCTCACTTTAAAACGGCATACAATTTCTATCGCTTCTCCCTTATCCCCTTTATATTTAAAAGTCTGCCATTCACCAAACACCTCCAGGCTATCAGTAGCCGCAAAAACAGGAACATTCCTCTCATTCTGAGAATAAGCGGAATATGAAATAACCAATAAAGCTAAAGCCAAGAGCATTTTTTTCATTTTTCTATTTATTAGGTGTAAACAGCTAACTGTTCTTCTAGTTAACGTTTCAAAGGGAGGGCTGAACTCAGCTATCCTACTTCAAGTGTTTTGACAAATGTACCCTTTTGTTTTAAGCACTGGAATTTATTTTACATTTATAAAATAAGCACTCATAAAATTTACGCTTTTATGCGGTCCGCTTTATAAAGCGCTTTTCAAAGTATTGATATGAAAGATAACTGATTACTAATGGGGAGTTCTAAAAATAGAATGTTAAAAACAATCTAATAAAATCGTATCTAAGCATTTAAATTATGGAATTATTTTATTTCTATTTGCAGAATGAAATCAAGTAAAACACAAGCAGCACGAGGC
>Ga0163149_10004868_pt1 | contig 14405 bp, 18 predicted proteins | sample OliLakLV19MP5G1_FD_148604 | JGI IMG/M metagenome (GOLD analysis project Ga0163149, IMG submission 148604) | Freshwater microbial mat bacterial communities from Lake Vanda, McMurdo Dry Valleys, Antarctica - Oligotrophic Lake LV.19.MP5.G1 | ecosystem: Environmental > Aquatic > Freshwater > Lake >...
CTACGGCAAATAATCCACCAATCGGCGGTTTGTTGTGCCTGTGAAAATTACGAACAAATTCGCATGCCTCCTTTAATTTCACGGGGACTGCAATTAACGTCATTGCATCGCCCTGTCTTGCGCCCGGTTGTTTGCGATGCAATCGCCCAAATACAGCCTGGCATCGCCAATGCGCTCGATCCTCATGCCATAGCCTCCACATCCTCGCGCACCTGCTCTACCGTAACGCCTGGAGTGTAAACACCACACATTTTCGAGCGCCACTCAACGATCGCGCGTTCGCCGGCGACGGTCCCAAATGTAAACAGTCGCAACCTTCCTCGCGTCAGAAACACGGCCCGCCTGTCGGATAGCGTGGGCCGGCCAGCTTTGTCCGGATGCCCGTTGACCTGGTGCACCACGCGCGCGATGTCGGCTAACAGCCGGTTGTCAATCATGTCACTCATCCTCCGTCGCGCGAACGATCTGCACGCAGGTATACACGGCCACAGCCAACACGGCCAGGCCGGCCACGACTACCACAACGGTAATCAATGTGTAAACGCTCATTTCGCCCCCTTACCAAGTGAGTGTTCTAGCGCCTCGCGCCGCAGAATCTGGTGCACTCTCTGCGTGCTGATTCTGTATCGCCCGGCGATCTTCCGTACCGATGCGCCACTGGACCGCATTGCGGATATCGCCTGTCGGCGGATTGCGGATTTCTGTCGAAAGTTCATGTCGCTTTATCGCACGGCGTAAAACGCTTGTCAATATTTATTTTTGCAATTGCGCAATAAAACGCTTGACAAGCATTTTTGGGATGATGCATTATCCATTACCGCATCAGCCGATGCGCGCTGGGTCCGACCAAGCCCCCAATGGCAAGGCGAGGCGGACAGGAAACCGGACAGCAGCCGGGGAGCGGGTGGAAGCCCCGCACTAATAGGAGATCAACATGCATCCGACGACACCAATTACCAACCCGGCATTCCGCTACGTGCCGGCAGCAAACACTGACGTGATGACCACGTTCCGGCGCGCCGGCTGGGTGCCGCCCAGCGAGGCGAAACTGGTGGCAGCGCTTAAACCATGGCGGATGGTCAACCGTGCCTAATACCCTTCTTGAGTGGGTAGAGTGCGTCGCAATAGGGATATTCCTGGCCTACGGCGTTGATCTGTTTATCTTTTTCTAGGAGAGTTATCGTGATTACGAAAAAGATTTATCTGTACGCCGCTTGGGACGAATACACCACCAAGTGGAACTACTTTATTGCGGATAATGACGAAATGGATTCTGTTGGATGGGTTGTAGTTGATTCCAAAACCATCGAATTCGACCGCCCACCAGCCGGCGCCGACTGGTCCAAAGAGGCCGTGGCTCTGACGCGCGCTGAGATTGAGAAGATTCGCGCCGAAGCGGAAGTGAAGTGCGAAGCGTTGCGCGTCCGCATCAACAGCATGCTCGCGATCGAGAACAAGACATGATGCGCGGGATAATTCATGACATGCCGGCTGCCGATTATTTTGCCATCGATGCGCTATCAAACAGCATTGCCAAAATCGGACTGTCTCGCTCTTGGTTTCACGCGCGGCAATCCATGAAAGGCGGCATGCGCGCATTCTCGGATGAATTTGATCTTGGGACAGCCGCCCACGAGTTGCTACTCGAAGGAAGCGCAGCGCGAATCTGCATTATTGATGCGGAAAATTGGCGCACGAAAGCCGCCAAGGAATCACGCGACAAGGCGCGGTCGGACGGTATGACGCCGATTCTGGCGAAGCACAATCGCGCGCTGACCGAGATGGTTGACCAAGCACGGATGTTTGTTGATAAAACGGAATTCGCGGGCATTTTCATGCGCGGCCGCGCCGAGGAAACGCTTGTTTGGCACGACGAAGGCCTGCGCTGCAAATCGCGAATGGATTGGTTGACCGACGCGGGCGACATAATCATGGACTACAAAACAACCGAGAACGCAGTACCGGAACAGTTCGGGCGGTCGATTGCGAAGTATGGCTATGATTTTCAAGCGGAGTGGTATTCGCGTGGAATTGAAGCCGTCACGAATTCACGCCCGCTATTCATCTTTTTGGCTCAAGAATCTTCGTACCCGTACGCTTGTAGCCTGCACAGTTTGTCAAACGCCTATCAGGAAATCGCGCAAGCCAAGGTGCAGCGCGCGATCGATGAATATCGTGCGTGCCTGGAATTCGACGAATGGCCTGCGTACAGAACGGACGTACACTATCAAGAGCCGACATCGTGGGCGCTAAATGCGCACATGGCGGCGATGGAGGATGACACATGACATTTATGTTCAAGCGTGCTGTACGCGAGCAGGTTGGTCTGCTGGTTGGATTGGCTGGCGGCACCGGATCGGGGAAAACGTTTTCGGCCATGCGACTTGCTGCAGGCATTGCTGGAGACAAACCGTTCGCGGTTATCGACACAGAGGCGGGGCGCGCAAAACACTATGCGGATAAATTCGCCTTCGACCACGGCGAACTGTTGCCGCCATTTCTTCCGAACGCATACGCGGAAGCCATCAAGGCGGCCGACGAGGCGGGATATCCCGTTATCGTGGTTGATAGCATGTCGCACGTATGGAGTGGCGATGGTGGCGTCCTGGATTGGCAGGAGGAAGAATTCCAGCGTATGGGTAGCAAGGATTCGGTAAAAATCGCTAGTTGGATAAAGCCGAAGACCTCGCACAAGCACATGGTTCAAAAGCTCTTGCAAGTGCGGGCGCATGTGATTCTTTGCTTTCGCGCAGAGGAAAAGATAGAGATCATCAAAGAGGACGGCAAGACAAAAATTGTTCCTCGACAAGGGCCGACCGGACTAAACGGGTGGATGCCGATATGCGAAAAATCGTTACCGTTTGAATTGACGGCATCGTTTTTGCTGACAGCCGATGCGCCGGGATATCCCAAGCCGATCAAATTGCAGGAACAGCATCGTTCGTTGTTTCCGCCTGGTGCGCCGATTGACGAGCGATCTGGGCGTTTGATATTGGAATGGGCGTCCGGAGGCGGGCCGCCGCCAGCGGTTGAGGCTGTTGAGATTGTGCGCAATCTCAAGGCGGATATCGCTGGGGCTGATGAAGCTTCACTGCGAACGATTTGGGAATCCATGACGCGCGCCGAGCGCAAGACGCACAAAGACTACAAGGACGCTCGGTTACGCGAGATTGCCATTGAAAAGGAGGATGCATTCTCCAGGACGGGGCTGGGATGAATAAAACGTTGATCGAACGCTGCATCGAGAGCCTGCGTGAAATCGGGCCTGCGAATTACCTTACGCTGTCCAAGCGAATTAATGTGTTGCCGAGCAAGACGCGGAACGCATTGCATCAGGCGCAGAAGTACGGGACGGTGGTTCCGGGTGTGCCCGGAGCGGGCAGCATACCGACTGTGTATCGACTGCCGACTGCTGTGGTCCGGCACCCGCAGTACATACCGCCGTTCCGCCCGTTGACTTCGGTGGCGACGATTCGGCGGGCGGAGATATGCGCGCCGGGATTTGTGGTGCGCGAACACCTGACCGGGAGGATTTTGGCGTGAGCAAGATCGTCATGAGGTTGAGCATAATCCGCTGCAAAACATGCGGCAAACCGGAGTCCGCGCATCATCATTTCAGGGCGCGCATGCCGTTTGGCTGCAAGTGCGATCCGCGCGAATGGGATGATTTTGTGAGCAACATTTGCAATACTTACATGGGGGATGGTCACATGAAATGCCAAACCTGCGAGCATGACTTTGCGTGTCACGCCGAGGACGCAACGAGGGCCGCGCCATGAAGGACAAAGCCAACGCTCGCATAGATGATGGCTGGAAAGCCAACGCCGAACTGTGGAAAGCGCTTGTGCAAGAGGGCGAAAAACTCATGGAAATTGCGCGGGAAACACACGATCGCCAATTGCGCATGGATGCGGGCGATGCGGCGCGCATAGCCGAGGCCGATCAACTGCTGATCCTGTCTCTAGCCCAACACGAAACCGATACGCATTGGCGGTCCGGCCTTTATGGCTATGCGCTTAGGCAACGAGATGATTTGCTGCAACGCATCCGCAAGTACCTGGCGGACCGGCCATGACCATGTTTTACGAACCGCCGCCATCAGCCTATGAGGTCGTAAGCTCGGTGGTTAACCACCTAGCTCTAATCTACAGGGTGAAGATCACGTTCACCATCGAGACAGATGACAGTACGTGCACCGAGACTGTCGACCGGAAGTATTCACCACCCACACGGGCAAGCCACGCGATAGGCGATAGCGCAGGAGATGCAAAATGAACGCACGCAAAATTCAAGCGCTTCCCATGACCTGGCATCCGATGAAAACCGCGCCGAAAGACGTTCGCATCATCTTGCTATACGAATATCCGCGTCTGGTCGTTGTCGGATTCTGGCGGACCGACAAATATGCGGTGATACCCCGCCCATATTGGGGGAATGATAGAGAACCTTCTTGGGGCCGCGAATGGCTTCGCACCAATAACCCATCCCACTGGATACCACTGCCTATGGTGCCGAGATGACGCTACCAACAGCCAGCAGTAGCTGCATCCAATTCGGCGAATGCTTTGCTCCATCTGGCGCGATCAGCTTTGAGAGCGATGATGGCGGCGTCAATTTGCCGTGGTGGTGGCATGCGCCCGTACTCGTTTTCGGGAGGCACCACGCGCTCGCCTACAGCACATCTCTGCGCCACTGGAACACTGACGGTCGTTACACGCTCTTGCGTTGCGCACCCCCCCAGAACGAGCGGGAGCAGAAGCAGGAACAGGAGGAATGGTCTATTGAGAGGCATTATCCGCTTCCACGATCGCTTGAGCCGCTTCGCACTGGTCCATCCCGACCGGCCGAGTATAGGCATGCAGAGCCTGCAGGTCAGCGGTCAAAGAATTTACGCGCGTGGATGCTTTTTGAACTGCTCGACGACTTGCATCGACGCGGGATTGTCCCGCAATCGCCAACTCGCGCACGGCCCGATTCTGCTCAGTCACGCCGTTCGTGAGCGATTCAATTTGCACAGACATGCGCAGTTCGATGGCATCGCGCTTTGCAGCCTCGTGGCTCGATCCGCGCACCCATCCGGTACCGTAGACTGCGGCTGCCAGGAATGCGAGCGCCACGAGCCTGTACGGCATCGGGATCAACGTTAGTAGCGGGGTCATGCTATCATTTGTCGCGGGTCGCGGAGTAGCTCAGTGGGTAGAGCGGGTTAAGTTATGCCGAGGTCGCACGTTCGAGTCGTGCCTCCGCAACCTACGACAAAAACAGCGACTGTTCCGCCGCGCGCCGTCGCACCAGGCCGGCCATGACATTCCCGCCGGAACGGTTCCACGACAGTATCGCCTGCGCCGCCCCAAGGGTGTCACCCGCGTTTAGTTTGCGCAGGAACGTCGACGGCATTCCAGTGCGCAACTTGAAAATACCGTGGCGACGCGGGTTACCTGGCCCGATGTTGAACGCAAGCGAAACGCAGGCATCGAACATGCCTTGCTTGAACATCGGCGCGGCAAGCGTCACCGCCGCATCGGTGGCGTCCACAGCATGCTGCACGTCCTTGAGTAGGTAGGCGTCCGCGAAGGCCTGCGTGATGGTCAGTCCGGGATGAACATCTGGCCCGGTATGCCCGTATCCGATGGTCCACGGAGAGCCTCCGGTGCCAGGGTCTGGGTAGGCGGTCAACTTGCACCCCTCGAAATGCTTGATCAGGGCGTAGCATGCTTCAGACGGTCTCATTTCACCACCTCACTGCACGACTTACAGATGCACATTCTATCCAGATTTTTGGCAGCGATGTCGCCAAAGCCAACCGGGCGGTGGGCGCGGCTATCGGCATACCAATCCGCTGCGCGGGTGTCGCATACCCGGTACAGCCCACAGCCGACCAATAGGGCGAGTAGCGCGTATCGATCCTCGCCGAGCATGACCAGCGTGCAGCCGGCGCCAATCACGATCACCGCGAGCCTGATGCCGTGCCGTGTGCGCCAACTCATCCGGGTCGCCAGTTCGTAGCACCCCACCAATCCCGCGAATCCAAGGGCTATCATCACGTAGGTCATGTGCGCTCCGCGAGTTTTTGCGCCATGCCGCGCAGGATTGGGACGACAACCGGCGCGATCATGCCGATGATTGCTGCTGTCGCGATGTGCAGAGCCTGCACCGGCACCCGCGACGGCAGCATGCCAGCGAGGATCGACTCGGCTACCGGCGAGAGTAGGCCGGCCAGGAGACCGGCGGCAACAAGTTGGACGAAGCCCTGCACGTAGCGTCGCCAAGCCGACCATTCGACCGGCACCTGGTCGCGCACCAGGGTCTGCGCCACCAACGCACCCACGAAGCCGGCCAGAATGGCGTCGTAGTCCATCCCCAATATCGACCCGGCAACCGTAATTGCCACGCCTGCGCTGGCCGTCGCTGCCTCAGTTGCCGTCGATCCGGTGGTCATCGTGGTCGCTCTCAATGGCATGAATGCTACTACTGCTGCTCTTGCTCTTGCATCACCGCGTTAGTTGCGGGTATGGTGCGCTTCAAATTTGGGAGGTAACTGTCGCCGCCAAAAACGACCTTTGTCAACGGCCACGCCGATGCCTTGCCAACAACAGCCGCATTTTTCAATCCGCGCATCAGTGCATTTGCAGAAGCCGTCGCGCCCGATGCCGTTTGCGCGTTCAACAAGTTTTTCAGGTTCTCCGCCATCTTGGGATCATGCAATGCGGCTTTCATAATGTCATCGAAATTGGTTTGCCCTAATTTGGTCATGACCGGCGCGGCAAGGTTGAACCCCATCGTTACCAATCCTTGACGCCCGCCACTGACAGCCCGGTACTGGCTCCAAACGGTTGCCATCGAAACACCCGTGGCCTTTTTGAGTGGATCGGTACCCGTAGAGCCGGCGCCGGCGTTCATGTGCGATCGGCCGGTGATTTCGAGCGCCTTGGAAACGTCTTGAATGTCATTCAGGTGTCCCGGCCTGACTGCAATTTTCAGCGTCTCTTTGTTCTTGCTCAGGAAATCATCGAGAGACGAACCAGACGCTAACGCCTTGTCCATGAGCATGCGGGAAAACGCGTCTTTCCCATCACGATCCAATCGACTGACAATATTTCCCATCACCTTTTCCGACCCAAGCGCGGCATCCGAGAGTTTATCGATTGATTCGTAGCGCAATGACTTGGCAACATCCGCCAATTTCTGCGCGGACACCTCAATTTTCCCGGCCTGCGCGGCCAGTGCCTTGATATCGTCCAAGGCATTCACGCCGTTCGATTTAAATGTCTCCAGCGTGCGCCCGTATTTGTCCATGAACCGCGCGGCATCGGCAGACTTCAAGGCCCCGGTTACAGGGTCAACTGCGTCGTTGCGGAATCGGTCTAGTATGCCCTGCCTGGTAAGCGACTTTGCCTCGGCGTTTGCGCCGAACAACTGCGTGAAATTCTGCGCCCGCGTGCCGCCCGCCATCTGGTCCGGCTTGAAATATTCCGACATGAACTTGTCGGCCAGGATGCGCGGTTCGTTCAACGAAGTGGACGTGAACATCTGCTTGTTCACACCCTCTTTGAATCTCGGCGCAAATTCCGTCCGATATTTGGCGAGCGCACCCGAATACAGCCCTTTTGCAGCACTCGAAATTGACGATCCATTTACAACGTCATCAATTGTGCCGTGCAGTTGCTTGATGTTCATCAGGCGCGTTGCCGCCATCGGGTCGCTGGACGCCTTCGCTGCGGCAAAATCAGCATTCACAGCTTTCCGCAATGCATCTGCCTGCTCAAGCGTCAACGTGTTCCTGCCAGCCGCAGCAGTGGGATTCGCAAGCGAGTTCATTTCTGCCTGCATGCCGGCGGGCTTATCGCCACCAAGGTACGATTTCAACAGGCGCACAGTGTTAGGTGCAGATTCCGGCTTGATCTGCGACAACGACTGTCCAAGAATTTCCTCAACCTTGGCAACAATCGGAGCCGTCGAGATCACAGAATCGGGTGCAGCATCGAAAGCTTGGCGATACGCCGCCGTCACACCCGGCTGCGCTGCCGCCTTCTCCGCTGCGGCAATCTGCGACATGCGATCGCCCTGCCCAACCAGATCGGCGCGAGGCAATGACCCGCCAAGCTTCGCTAGTTGGTCGTTAATCGCCTTTTGTTCGGCCGTCAACGTGCGTTCAATCGTGGCGCGAACGGTATCCGCTCGCCCTGCCGCAGGAGCCACGCGGTCGTAGTACGACTGTACCGCCAACCTGTTCGCCTCGACACGCCCAAGTTCTTCGTTCAGGTTTTTGGGCGTCAGCTTAGCGTAGCGCGCCTGCATCCCGGCAAGCCCGGGCGAACCCGACATTTCCGCTACCGATGGCACAAAGCCAGGTATCTTCGCTGCAAGCCCCTGCGCCTCTGCGATATTGGCGGCAGCGTTCGGCGTACCGGAAACAGCGTCTTCAACTTGCCTGTTGATGATCCGGGATGCAAGCGGTCGAGCCTTGTCGGCTGCCCCCGAGAGATTGCCGGGAGCACCTGCAATCGCGCCAGGCCCCTGGGTCGCCAGGCGATACGCGGCCATGGCCGGCGTTCCGAACGACGCAGCACCGACGCCGCCGAGTAATCCACCCGCCACCTGACCAACCCATTCCGGGCCGCCAGCGGCCTTCATCGCGTCACCACCGCCCGCAGCGCCAAGACCGGCCACGCCGCCGACTGCCGAATTTTTGGCAGCATTGGCAAGCAATCCCTTTACACCAGCGCCGACGCCGCCAATTGCTGCGCCTCCGCCACTGGCAAGGGCGCCGCCAGCCCCTTGTGCTGCCGCGCCGAGGTATCGCGCCGTTTCATCAGGCGCAACCATCGATTCGTCTACGCCAACCGCCTGCTTTAGCGCGTTTGTTCCTCGATTCGCCGCCTCGATATCCACATCAAGCAATCCAAAATCTTTTCGCACACCGGGAATCTGCCGTGCAATCATGTTCACAGGCATGCTGCCCGCAGCTTTTGCAAGTTGCCACGAACGAGCCCAAATGTCAGGAACCGAGCCAGCAGCTTCAATCAATCCCGCCAATCCCGCATTGGCTACATAAGCACCAGTGCCGACACGAGCCTTACCAACGGGCTTGGTATCGATCATCGCCTCGTCCAGCAGTTCAAGCGTTGATTTCGCCATTGCTTACTCCGTTGCGAAGATTAAATCTTCGGTCAGGTTGTGCCGTCCCCCTATCGTCACCTTGTCTTTCTTGACCTTCCCGCGAAAGTCATCGAGCGTTTTGTACCGGCTTCGGATTGCGTTCACCATCTCTTGCCGTGTGCTGGTGTCAAGTTGCGCTCCACCAAAAAACGATTTCAGAGAAGTCCCCACTCGTCCGCCGTCTCCCATGCTTGCCAACTCCGGCAACTTAGCCAACGCCTTGGTATCCATGTTTGTGATGTTGTCGCCTTTCCCGGTCAACGCGCCTAGATAGGTTTTCGCAATGCCCATATCCGCAGCAGGCGAAACCGGATTACCCGATTTCAACGAGAGCATGTACTCCGCAATGGGCCGGACCTTTACCTCAAGCGCGTTTGCCTTGACCACTTCCGGATGTTTTTCGTACTCACTGCGCAAATTTCTGGCCTGCGTGAATTGATCCTTGCTCAACGTGAATTCCTTCTTGGCCGTCAGCGACTTCAGCGCCACATCAGCCTGATCCCTTGATATCAACCCATTCTTGACATCGGATTCCAGTTTTGCAATGTCAGAATATGGCGTAACGCGAGGCCCCTGCGCCGATTGCCGCAACGATGCCGCCAAACGAATATTTTCTTTTTGATTGTCATCCCGTGTTTGCGCCATTTCTTTCCGCCATTCGGCAGCGTCTTGCGCTCTCTGATTCGCAGCCGCAATTTGCAAACCAACCGACTGCGTTCTGTCTTGTCGCGCCGCCGTGCGTTCGAGTTGTTGCGCCTGGTGGTTCGCTACCGTTTCAGGATTCAAAAGTCCAGCCGCCGCCTTCGCCTCGATCAGCCCGTTGTAATCCAACCCACCTGAACTTGCCGGTATCAACCCCTGATTCCCACCATCTTCCGCCTCGCCCGACTGAAAGCCCATCATGCCACCGGTAGGCGTCATATTGCCAGTCACCGCCGGCTGCGCAACTTGCATGAACTTCGGCGCTACATCCCGGTTGAAGTCCTGTTCCGCCTTCAGTTTCCCCGCCCGGGCCTGCTGTTCTTGCATCGAGGCAAGATCGCCCGCCAGCTTGATCCCCGTAGGCCCGAGTTGCATCAACCCCTGAGCACGAGCCTCTGGCGACAATGACGTGTCGGACAGCAACCCGCGAACCCTCTGCATCTCCTGCTCGGATTGCGCCTGCCTCATCAACCCGGCAAGCCCCTGCGCCTGCTGCAAACCAGCCATCCCGCGTTGATCGCGAACCGCGTTCTGCTTGTCCCACGCATCCCAAAATGCACCCATGATGCCCCCTTACGCCAGTCCGTACATGCTGCGCATAATTTTCCTGTAGTCGGTTTCCGAATCAGAGTTCATCATCTTGTTTGCCGTCGCTCCCAATGACCCGTATTCGGCCCCCGCGTTCTGCGACAACCCATTGAATGACCCTGTAGCAAGATTCGACAGCCCACCCGCGTTGCTGTTTGAGTTGAAGTAATTCTGCCACGCCGGCATACCAACATTGCCCATCAGATAGGCTTGCGTCTGGCTTGGCGCGGCGCCGATGCCGGCCGGATTGCCGCCGGTTGCCGACAGTTTCCGCAAGTACGTTTCAGCGGCCGTATCCATGCTCGCTTTGTAGCCTGGAATCGAGTTGATGTCGAACCCAGGTTGCATCGCCGCATTGGCGCGATCGCGGTAAGGTTGGCCGGCATCAAACTGCTTCTTCAGGAATTCGTTCTTTTCCTGCGTCGATTTGTAGTCGAGCAACCCGCCCACTCCGGTACCTAGCAGCTTTGCCAGGCCCGCCGATTGCGCGTCACCCGTACCCAATAGCGATTTGAGCAGACTCGCAGGGATATTCTTGCCGCTTCCGAGCATGGATTGAATCTGATTAATCAGCCCGCCGCCACCGCTCGGGAGTCCTTCAATCGGCCCCGTTGGGTTTCCGGTCGCCCAATCGCTTCCACCCGTGTTGAATCCGCCGGTAGGATCGAAGCCGGGGAAGCCGGGGAAGTTGCTGGCATCAAAAGGCAGTCCGGCATCGCCCGATCCGCCAGGGAAAAAGTCTGTCCAGTCCATTGCATTACCTCCGCCTGATCCGCCACCGGTACCACTGGCGATAATGTCTGTGCCGCCAAGCGATCCAATTCCGCCTGTGCCAACACCTGCGCTCAATGCGCCCGCCCCAGCAATGCCACCAAGCGCGCTAGCTGATAATCCAGCATTGAATGATCCCAAGCCGCCCAAAACACTACCCGGCACACCACCAAGCGACGACGCTATACCCAGTCCAGCCTGTCCGCCGCCCCATGAGCCTAAGCCGGCAAGACCAGCCTCAAACGACCCGGCCCCGGCAAGCGCTGATCCACCGGCACCAAGGCCTGCACCTGCGCCTGCACCTGCGCCTGCACCCGCACCTGCGGCGCCCAAACCGCTGAAAAGCGAACTTGCACCGAACCCCGCGCCAACCACCGTCAGCGCGGCCATAATGTCCTCTAAATCGCTTCCGCCCCTCTGTTGGTCCGCAGTCAGATTTTCGCCGAGTTGCTTTTGCCGCGTCTGCTCACGACCAGCGTTGAAGTAATTCCCCCAACTGGTATTCTTTCCCTGCGTATCGAAGCCGGTTCCGAAGGCCCGGAGTAGCGCATCGTCACCCCACCAACTGCGATCAATAGAATTCGACCCGCTTTTCCCATAGTACGAATTCATCGCGCCTTCAAAATCCTCCGCCTTGTATCCCTGGCCCTGCAATGACTTCAGGTACTGCGTGAGTTGCGGGTTAAAGTAGTACTGGTCAATGTAAGCCTGCGTGCCGTCACCCTGCTTGACCGATGTTCCCGTAGGCGCAACCCAAGTAGTTGTACCCCACTCGTCGCCAAGCGATTGCATGCTGCCAGCGTCACCAAGCCAATGACTTTCCGGCACGTTGCCATCACCGCCGTTCTCGCTCCAGTTGGTGTTGTACCCCGGATTTGTCGTAACCTTTGTGGCGTCAACATTTTTCCATGTGATGGGATCGTAGAAACTTTGCATCATGTCATCCTATCGGGTACCAACCCGCTACTTGAAACGTGTTGCCGCTCGCCACCAGTGCCGGCAAGTAACAGCGCCCATTTACCAATTTGATCGAACACAACCCCGTCGCCACGTTCGTCGTGAGATTGTTCATTTGCGCCAGACCGCCTTTGCCGAAGGCGAGATTCGATGCGTTGTACGACCGCAGTGGCAGAAGGAAATATGACGTCCCCGCAGTACTTGCAATCGTCGTCGTCGAGGAAAATTCGCACTCGAACTGACACGCCTTTCCCACGTCGCGCCATCGCATCGTGTAACTGCCCGTCCCCACCAGCGTCACGCTGAACTGCGTGGCAAATGCCACATCGGCCTGCGTGCGAAGTTGGTACGTGTCCTGGTCGAGCAGATCGCGGTTTGCAAAGCCGTAAGTGTTGACAAGTTCGGCGTTCATTATTCGGAGACATCCCACGTAACGTCCATGAACTTGATGCGGCACGGACGATTAACCGTTTCCTCCAATTTGAATGACCGTTGTCGCCCCCATCCGAGGCCGGCTTCGAGCTTCTTTTGCTGCAATGTCATGTTGATATTTTTGGGTGTGCTGAATGACGCGAAATCATCGTTGGAAAACGATACCGTCAGATTCCCCGCCACCGTCTGCGTGTCGGCAATCAATCGCAACGAACGGAACTCTTTCAAATCGTCCGTGCCGAAATCCATTGTTTCAGTTTGCACGGTCATGGTGTAGGGAGTGCTAACGTCTACGAATGACGGGGCTGGAGCCGCTGCCAGTAAAGCCCCGGTAAAGTTCAGGTATGAATACGGAAAGGGGCCACCGCCTGCGCAGGATCGAAGTTTCGTGACGGTTGTGGCTGTGTTAAGTATCCACCAGTTACCCGTTTCAATACAGTAGCAATAGTTTTCATTGGTGTAGTTGGCATCAGATGTTGCCAAGATGAGGTGATTCATCTGATACATTTGAATGACGCCGGCAAATCCCCAAAAATAAGGATAAATTAATGCTGTGTCAATCATCTGATTTGAAATGCGAGTAACGTCTCCTCCCCTGATCCTGAAAACACCCGTCGCCGATGAATCCGGTGACGTGCCGATGAAGTACACGTCATCATTCACAACGCGAATCGATTCGTAGGTGTCGAGGTTTAAAATGTACTCTTGACGACCGCCAACACGTTTCGCCGCCGAGGCAATCCGCGTGAGAACAGAACCCGTCGCGTTCCCGCTGTTTCGGAAAAACTCTATGCTTGACGAACTGATGGCGATTACCAAATCCTTGATGCGCGCCAATCCCACGCCGTTATCCGGGTACACCTGCGACTCAAGGAAAGACGTGGAAGCCCACGTCGTAAGCGTGTTCAAGTCGCTGTTGTAGATGCGCCCATTCTTGTCCATCACGAACGCATACCCGTCCATGTGAACCATGTTCCCGACAAGCCAGTTGTTGTAGGCTGTAATCACGCGCGACGACAACGCAAACCCAGCATGGCTAGTCTGGTAAGTGCCTATTCCAGCGACTGCCGAGAGGTTCTCCGCAATACTTAAATACGTCACCATGCCGTTCCCGGCTATGCGTGTGCCTACCGGTAGATTTGTGGCCGTAGAACTAACCGTGGTCGTCAAAACGCCCGATACGTTAACCGACCCCGTAACCGTCCCCAAGTTGATGTTAGGAACAAAATTTGCACTGGTAATTTCTGTCCATGCCGTGCCTTTTTCCTCGATGAACCATGCATGATGAACGTAGTCGGCATCCTTGCGCGCCATAACAACAAGGTTCGGCACATTGGTGATTTTGGTTTCCGAGAATCTCGCTGCAGGCCCAATACTGTGAGCTATGGTCCCCGTAATGTCGTCGCCCACCTTAAACGTTTGGCCTTGGTCCATTTGCGCTATTCGAAGCGTAGTCGTATCCGTAAACGCGAACACAGGCGAAGCCCTGGATGATCCCGTCCAGTTCATTGCCCCATGAGTAACGGCACCGACAAACGCCACGCCGTAATTGGCAAGAAATCCCGTTCGCTTGACGCAGTAAAAATCGCCCTTCTCGTTAACGACTTGCGGAAAGCAATTGATGAATTTCTGATCCTTGGTAGGTGTCGCATATCCGCCATTACCAACTCGCCGTATCAGAGACCCGCCCAGGGAAATGCGCTTTGTCGGCATTACCTGCTCCAGGTCAGGCAGCTAGCACTATGGGGATTGGTCGCGCACGCAATGTCCGCATCCGGACCCGCATTCCACGTCAT
>Ga0163149_10004876_pt1 | contig 14389 bp, 15 predicted proteins | sample OliLakLV19MP5G1_FD_148604 | JGI IMG/M metagenome (GOLD analysis project Ga0163149, IMG submission 148604) | Freshwater microbial mat bacterial communities from Lake Vanda, McMurdo Dry Valleys, Antarctica - Oligotrophic Lake LV.19.MP5.G1 | ecosystem: Environmental > Aquatic > Freshwater > Lake >...
AGTCATCCCCGATGGAAAACGATGTCTCTCGTAGTCTTCTCAACGTTTCGTTACTGTGTGCGTCTTTGTTTTTTGAGAGAGTGTGCGCTCGGTGATACCCGTATCTTTCTGTTGCCTCAAGATCTTTCGACGCAATTATTGAATGAATCAAGTCAGTGAATGAAGCGTGAAACGATGATGATTGAAGACAGAGAAACACTATCCATTAATTTATTTCCAATCAATGCCAACACCAGTCAAGTAGGCCCCTGTTGGTGTACCAGTAGTCAGTCCATGACAGCATTCTTACTAGCCTATTTAAAGTTTATATCAGTATTGCTTTTTGCTTTATCCACAAAAACAACAGCCATGCCACCACGATTTCAGGGAATCATTACACCCTTGGCCACGCCCTTGTTGGGACAAGATGAAATTGACCAAAAGGGAACACAACAATTACTCGAACATGTCATTCGAGGTGGTGTCTCCGGCGTGTTCTTGTTGGGATCCACCGGAGAAGGACCATCCTTGAGCTACGAAGCGCGACGAACCTTTGTCGAATATTGTTGCCAAGTCGTGGCGGGACGCCGTGATGTCTTGGTCCACATTTCCGATACGGCCTTTGGTGAAACCGTGGCATTGGCCAAGGTGGCCTGTGCCTCCAAGGCTTCCGCCGTGGTCGTGACGACGCCCTATTATTTTTCCATGAGTCAACGAGAATTGATACACTATGCCGATCAATTGGTACAAGCCATTCCGTCCAGTATGCCCATTGTGCTGTACAACATTCCCTTTTTGACCAAAAATTATTGGGATGCCGAAACGGTGCGGCTTCTCGCCAACAAGTATCCACAGCGGATTGTCGGAATCAAAGACAGCAGTGGTGACATGGAGTATTTTGCCAAACTTTGTCGGATCAAAGAAACCGATCAACCCGATTTTTCCGTCATGGTGGGACCCGAACATTTGTTACCAGACGCCATGCGAGCAGGCGGAGATGGAGGTGTCAATGGAGGATCCAATGTCTTGCCCCATCTATTGGTATCACTCTATCAGGCGTTAGTACAAGAACAGCAACAACAACAAGGCTCTAGCAATGAAGACTTGCAGGAACGAATACAAAGGTTGATGGCAGGTGTCAATGATTTGCAACAGATTTACCAAAAAGTTGTAGCGGAGGGCGATGATGTCCACCACCATCCCTTTAGCCGATTCATTGCCGGTACCAAAGCTGGGTTGGCCGCCAAGGGTATTTGTGGTACGATTTGCAATGAGCCATTCTCGGCAACCATTCCCAAGGAGCGCGAAGCGGAAACCATCGCCACCATGCAACAAATCCTTTCCAAAATTGAAGCCACTATAAACCAAGTTTAAAGGAACGACTAAGAAATAGATGATAAAATTTCAAGAATGAAGTGTCGTAATAGCTAGCTAGCTCGATAGATAGAGAGATAGACTTCGTAGACAATGCGAAAACACTTTTTGAAGGTTCCACCACCCCATCCTGAAACAGCAGCGGAACACATCAGGTAGTCGTGTGCAGCCACCAGAGATAGGAGTGATGTGCCTAGAGAATACAAACTCAGCTCCAGTTTTCAACATGGAAGGGATGGAAGGAGTTTCAAACAACACCTGCTTGCACTAGGTAGCAGCCCCATCTGAGGCTTGCTACTAGTGCTTTGATAGTAGAGTGTTGATGGCCTGTCACTCTCTCTGCCACAGCAAGAATCTAGAACAGCACAGCTGATAGGGTACCGGGTCCGGATGGGGCAAAGAATTCTTTTCCACAGAAGGAAACCAAAATGGATGTGCTTCATAACTAACTATTACCAGGACTATCAATTCTCAAGCCAGAGGAGAGACCCCGTTATCTGGTACACACTAACTGATCCAAAAGATAACAACGCCCGGGTGGATGTACAACACAACAAACTGACGTATTGATGTCATGGCCACCACAAAAACATCAACCATGGCCACCATCATTTTCAAGCAACCAAGCAACTCATCAGTATCAAGAAGAATGCAATCCACTTGATTTTGTCTTCCGCATGTTTCCATCATTGTTCCAGGCGAAAGCACTACCACGTTGAAAGTCTGTCCTACCTAATTAGATTACTTTTGATTGTCTAGCTATCGAGGTTGGAAAAGGAAGACTCCGAGTGTTCAGAAGTGCTGGTTAAAAAATCTCTATAACTCTCTTTTCCTCATACCCTCCGTGCTTCTCGTCGACACATGATCAACATTCATTCTGCCTGGAAAATCGTTCTGGCATCACTTTTACTACAAGTTGGGATATCATTTGTTGTAGCCATGCGTCCATTGACTCGATTCCATAATGCCCGTAGTATCGTCGACCAATGGGCCAGACACCACAGACATCAGTCACTAGTATCAAATTCCGCCACAAGAAGAGGCAGTCAGGTCTGTCTGCAGCTGAATCCAACACGCTCGCTACATACATCTGGAATCTTCCAGAGAGGGCCTGTTGTATCATCCCAATATGATCATCAGCAGCGGGAGCACCACCGCCATAAAACACGGTGTTGGTTGTCATCCCAACCCGATGCTGCGGCTGCGGCTGCATCTGCCGATCAAAAATCTACTACAAAGGATGATAATGATGCATCCTCCAAGCCAGAACAACAACATTCTAGTTATGAGCATTGGGTCCGTCGATTGTATATGACCAATATGTATAATCCCGTCAAACTTGGTTTGGAAAATATTGAAAAAATACATTCGATGCTTGGAAATCCGATGGATGATGTAAGTAATGCCATGGTGATTTTATTTAACGTAATTGGTTTCTTTTAGGCGTCTAGCTGACAGGCAAACTACTGCAACTTCACCCCATATAGCCTCAAGTTGCTGTCATTCACATAGCCGGTACCAATGGAAAAGGAAGTGTCGCTCTCAAAATTGCCAGAACTCTAGAACTAATGGGTTTAAAAGTTGGCCTCTTTTGTAGTCCGCACGTGTCTAGTTTTCGAGAACGAATGCAAATGAATGGTCAACTCATTTCCGAAGAGCAAGTCGTGGAATATCTTCCACAAATATATGCCCTTTGTCAAAAACATGATATCCCTGCCACTTTTTTTGAAATAACTACAGCGTTGGCATTTTTATTTTATCATAAGAACCATGCCGATGTGGTAGTATTGGAAACGGGACTTGGAGGTCGACTCGATTCGACCAATGTGGTCAAACAGCCAGCCTGTGCCGTCATTACCTCGATTGGGTTGGAACATACACGCATCCTGGGAGATACCATTGAAAAGATTGCATTGGAAAAGGGAGGCATCATCAAGCCCGGTCGCCCGGTATTGGTAGGGCCTGGATGTCCACAGGATGTTTTACGACAATGCGCCAGCGAAAAAGGAGCCTCGGGATATTACACTTGCGAGGATATTTTGTCGAATGGTAGCCAACAAGAACAATCATCATCATCATCATCATTAGATATCGACGAAGATGTTGCCGACTATGATCTAGAGAATGCGCGAATTGCAGCCGCCGCTTTGAGATTGGTAGAACGAGAGCAACGGATACCCAATTTGAAGGTGGCCATCCCAGAGAATATTATGCAACAAGGAACATCCCAACGCCCACCCTGTCGTTTTGAGATCGTGGAACGAGACGACGGCTTGAACGTCATTTTGGACGTGGCGCACAATCCTCCAGCTATGAAGTACTTGGCGCACAAACTGAAAGCCACCTATCCGAATACCAAGTTTCGCATGATCGTGGGAATGTCATCCGACAAGGATTCAAATCTTTGTGGACAGTACATTTTGAATGCTGTAGATAACGATGCAAGCGCTGTCCATTTGGTGCAGGCTTCCCATCCACGGGCTGCTCGTCTTGAAGATATAGTGGCGGCCGATGCTTCCGGTCTTCTAAAGAAAAGCAACTATGACTTTGAGGATCGATCCGTGACGAAACAAATAAGCCTTGGGTTAGAAATGGCGAAACAGCGCGAGGAGATATTAGTCGTGTGTGGCAGTGTCTTTCTCATGGCAGAGGCAAGAGAAGCCCTGGGATTTGATGAACCTCGAGATTCCGAAGCTATATCCGAAGTTGCAGGTGCTCATTTGAAAGCTGCACAAGAGAATTTTGCCAATTCCACTTCGTTCAACATCAGCAAATAGGTATGTGGTGGCCGGAAAGGGTTTCGATACGACACAGGGCACTATGCGGATCTAGCTGAATAGTTCAATTTTTAGTCAAGGACGATCTTAACTGGTTATTATAGCTACTTGTAATAATTGCATTAGCAAGCTACTGAGCGGCAAACTGCGGGTAAAGTTAGTAGCTAATAGAACGATTGCATTCTGGCTGAAACGTTGATCCATTTGATTATTTCGAAAGGCAAATGTGCGTCCGCGTCCAGGATTCTGACAGAAAGCATGCAACAATGAATAACAACAGCACTATTACTACTAGTAAATAATATCTAAGCATGATGACAAAGAACCGGGAGAAACCTAACAAAACGATTGACCATGGCCACTGCACAGGCAATCAGAGTGAGAAATAGGCAGGATCTGGACGCCATAGGCACATCATCGCTTCCCGAAGAGCAGCGTGTGCTCAACTTTGAGATTGAAGCCCAGTCTCAAACTGAGTTTTCTCGTTTTGTACAGGCACTTGCCGGGTTCAACCATCAATTCAGAAATATCACAGAAGTTGTTTTGCAGGCACAGAACGTCAATTGGGCAAGCCTTTCTGCTCGAGATTTCATAGAAGTAATAGCGCTGCTTCCACATATCACGTCCTTTAGCTGGATTTCTTCATCCGTGCACTCTCCAATACCCCTGCCCCATTTAACAAATTTCTTCACCCGATGTCCTGAGCTGGAAGTTCTATCATTGGAGGGTTTGCACTTTCTCACGGCTCCTTTAGTTCGGCTCTATGGTGGACAGATCACCCCACAACGTGCATCTATAACGTTGACCCATTTTTGCAATTCCCTCAGGAAACATTCTTGCCTTAAATGGTACCAATGCATACAATGTCAAATCAGTGAAGCTGGAGCAGAACCGGCCGACACCAATTACAACAATCGCCAAGATCAGGAAAATACGACAGAACCATCGCTGATGGAGACCTTTGTGGATGAGACGCTGAAATCATTGGCCTTTATTAGGTCTCTCGAGTGCATTGAAATTCGAGCGGGACCCGATAATTCTTCCGGCAAAAGAGCACTGTTGGGGCTCTGCAAAGATGGCTTTCTGACAAGTGATGCCATTCGTCGACTCCGAAATTCATTGCAGCATCAGCAGCAGCAACAACAAATAGCCGATCGAGATGAGGAAGTTTGTCCATTTGAAAAATTTAGGCTCTGGATCGCCGAAGGATATCAACAAGCCGAGCAACGGTTACTCTTGGATTTATGTCACGACCTTGCAAGTAACACATTTCTGCTAGATTTCCGAGTGCGCGGAGGAGATTGGGCCATCGCTCGCTTCGTGACTCCACTTGTCATCAAATCCTACCAAGATTTATTGGAGTCTTGTCAGAACTCGACGCTGAGACACTGCGAGTTGATTGGTCGACAGGGCGATCAAGTTGACTTTTTTTGCAGGCTGAATGGTCTCGGACGGGGAAATCTGATGCAACGATTGCATTCAATGACTCAGCGCGAGTTTGTGGACAATATCTTACTGCCGTTTATCCATGACCTTGATATAATCTACTATTGGTGCCGGCTACATCCCCTTATGCTACCTCCTGCTCAAGATGTGCTTCCGCTGCCCAGCACGTGATGGCGGATTCGGTCGTTTGGGCTATATGTCGCCATCGGTCCTTCCTATCAAGTGAAGTAAGAATAATGCATCGGCTTATAATATTAAATACGCATGACTTGTCGATGCCAGTACGGGGCCGCTGACCAGGCATCGATGGTATGGTTCGATGTTCACATCTTGCCGAGACACCCAAGTACATGTATCCCCACAACGGCTTCATGGGACACAAGACGCATCGTTTCCGCCCTTTTTGACGTCACCATGGCGAGATCTGGGGTCATTTTGACTCCTTTCCAGCTGCTCGTGTTAGAGTAATCAATATTCAAGCCTGCGAGCTACGTTGTGGGTGTTACGGTGGCCATCTCCTTTGTCACGGGGTGCGTTGTCTCGATACCTACCAGATTTGTCAGTAAAGACAAGGCATGTCGACCATGGAGATGTGTCCGTCAGCGCCTTTGCGCTTCTGGTAAAGAATGTGCATTACCACATCGGAGGTTTATTGTGGGCTTTACTGTCTTTTAACAAAGAATCAAACAACGAAGGCAACCAACACAAAGCCGACAACAGTTTGCAAGGAGAATAATGGAATGCTGGAATGCAGGATATTTTTTCACTACAGTCACAAACAGTAGAGTATTTGTTACTTCAACAACAGTTGACGAAATAAATATATGGCATGCTTGAACGACAAAGTAACACACCACACCGGCCCATTCTTTGTTCTGGTCTCTTTTTGAAAAAAGTGGTTGATGCACATTTTCAAACCCTTCTCAACTTAAACCCAGTCAGCGACTTCCATTCATTTACCCATTCCACCCTACGAAGCATGGTCAATACCCGACTTTGCTTGTGATATTTTGTCGAGCTCTTGAGTCTTACAATGAGAAAGGTCACTTTTCCAAATCACTGGAGCTTTCTTCATGACACCGTCGGACCCATGCAACATCCATAACGGTTGTTGTTGGATTACTCGTAATGGTTGGAAGAAATCCCAGACGACCTCCTCCTCGACGTCGATGGCCAGAAGCTGATGGGGTCAAAGTTGTTTCGACCTCGGCCCATCCCGCCAAAGGCGGATCGCACAATGCGATTTGCAGCGTATGGTACGGCGAGAAGAACAGAAATTGATCCAAATGAGTCTGTTTCTTCTTGGAGGCTACCATGTCCATGGTTTCTTGCAATGTTTCCAGTCCTCGAGGCACGCGAATTGCCATTAGCGTCGAAGCATGTACACCAGCAACACCCCCGTTTTTGGCACTCTGCAATATTTCCAACAAACTCTGCTGTGGACCTGCAAATTGCTTCTTATTGCACAAGGCCTTCCAGGAATGGCCCAAGGATAGCACATCTAATTCTGGGTGAGAAGCAAAGATAGAACCACAGAGAGAGACCAACCGGCAAGGAGAAAGATGATCAGGTATTCGAATGTCATCTTCTGCGACAAAGACAAATAATGGAAAAGGATTACTGTCGTTGCTATCGGTGTAGGCGTTTTCGTCTACTTGACTGGAGTATTGCAATCTCAATTTTGGTATCAATTTTTGTCGCCAGCCTTCAAATAGAATTTTTTTGATCCCAATAGATGGAAATTCTTGTAGATTCAGTAAATAGCACTTTTGTATCTGCAGTGACGTACAACATTGTGTTGTTGTTTGGCAACAAGAGCAGTTGGTTTGCCATTGCTCCAAGTGCTGGATGGTATCTTCGTAGCGATTCCGATATGAATCAGAGTCCACCGTCCCAATGACAAACGGCGCGCGTCTAGAACATGGTTTCGCAGAGGTAGTTTCATCCATATCGTGGTCCAGGTTTTCCCAAAACACTCGTGGAGGATCTTTCTTGCTGCCACTGCCAAAGATTCGTGGCACCCAATCACTACCGCATGCACTACCGTCCGCAATAATGTTGCTGTTGTTGTTGCTGCTTTTTTTATCAATCACTTTGGCATGATACGGAGCTTCCCAAAGTTTTCGTTGAATTTCATCGGCTTGTTCCCACTTGGATTGCTGCTTGAATTGCCATCGTTGTTTTAGAAGGTGATGAATTTCCGCTACAAGATCCTCGCTGTAGGCTTCCATTTTCTTATAACGAGGATTTACGTTAATCTGTGTCTACATGCCGTTCTATCGGTTTCTCCTATGACTTGGTTATCAACATGATGATTGGTAGCCTTCTTTTTCGAGGTGGTCAGGTGAGTATTTCCTTGACTGTCATGTCAATAGATATTATGATAAATGAATGAATCCATGGATAAAAATCATGAACCTGCCCCATGACATGCATGCAATGAATGACCATGTTGTCGCATGGAGCAACTATGCGACGTAAAATCAATCGGAATGAAATGCGCCAAGCAAAGCCCTGCAGGCTCGTAAAGCGGTTAATTAAGTGCGCCTCTCTAAATAAATCTACTGTAAACGTTCGATTCGGGCAGTTTTGTTCGGGCCTCTCCACTCACATTTTGCAGTTCCTTCAATCACTCACTGACTGAATGAGCACCTTAGCTTCATGGGAAACACATGCAAAGTGGATATCTTCAGTACAATTTTAGTGAGTTTGTCGGAGCGACTGTTATTGCTGTTGGGTTACAAGCCACTACTCTAAAACCCCAAGAAACAGTATACGAGCAGAAAAAGCGAGAGAACAGCAGCTATATACTGTAAGAGAGGAGTGTTTCTACTGAGAAGCAACCTTGTCAATGCCTATAATACATGTACTAGAAATCTAGAATCGATGCATGCTCGGCAGAACGCTCTATGCCGAAACCATTACCCATTACTTTTCCGCTACTTGGCAGACATCAAAATTAATCAACAACACGCACGACTGGCCCACTCCTAAAAGCGTCGCAACTCTAGCTGTCGACGAGTACAGTTCTACATACTACACCCAATCTTACGGCTGAGTCAATACAGTATGACATTTGGGGACAAACGAACATGTCGCCCGTGTCGTTCTTCTGCTTGGCTCTCTGGGATTCTTCTCCATGTAGTACTGGTCTTGCTTCAAACGAATCTGGCGGTTGGCTATGACGACTCTGATTTTGGCTCTGGGATCAAGCCCGACGACTACTATGAATCGCAGGCCACAATATCGGAGCAAGCAGCATTCGTGAAATATGTTGAAATCATTTACCAGCCAAAGGCGGAAACAAAAATATCACCACAGGAGTCAACAATCCTCGAAAAGCTAGTAGGCCAAGCGACGGAATCACCTTCTTTCGACTTTACATTCGATCCTTTGGCCATGCAAAGTGAGTCCCCCTCGGACCGTGAGGATTTCAGTTCTTCCTCCTTCGTTGGGGTACACACACACAGTCCTTCCGTATCTCATCAGCCGACAGCTGCTCCTACAATCTCGCACGCACCTTCCGATTTCCCAAGCGATGTACCATCCGATGCTCCCTCCTCGGTTCCAACCATTTCACCTAGACCATCCACGAGTCCCAGTGAAGCACCTTCCCTATATCCCAGTGACTCCCCGTCCAGCACGCCCTCCGATAGTCCGTCCGACCAACCAAGTTCCAGACCTTCGGCGTCACCCAGTCATATGCCTTCCACTTCACCGACATTGATCTGCCATGACGAGCCCATGTATCGAAGTCCCATCAATGGCTTGAAATGCTCCGACCACGAGGGAACGTCTTGTCTTCAGTGGAGATATCTTGGTTTGACACTCGATGATTTGGAAGAACTCATAACGAACTGTCCCGTGTCTTGTAACATTGATTGTGGGTAAGTATCTTAAAAATTGTGATGTGGGTAGGAAATTGGAATAGAAAAAGTCAATGAGAAATGCTTGTATCTCACACACACATGTCCAATCAATCCATCACCCTCTCTGTATGAAACGCAGCGCCATGACCCGTTTTGATATTACAGTGTCCTATCAACTCTCACGAGTACCAGGACTATTGGATGTCAAGGCAGCTAAGGATTTGAATGAATTGACAGAAAGTTTTCTGGAAGACTATCTGAAACACAAGAAACCAGCTCTAAAGTTCTTCATTGACCATGTCGAGTTGAAATCGCAAGCTACCATCGAATATGACGAAGAAGCCGACAAGAGCAGTCCGGCAGAATTTGTCGACCTCTGGGTGGATGTAGCAGTTCGGGGATTCACTTTTAATATCACAGAACATGAAACGAAAGAAAAGCTCTTGGGAGCCATCGATAGTAGGGGGTATTCCAATGAAATTAAGAATTCCGGAAATCCTTACTTTTTGCAGGCATATGCCTTTTCGGCAGCCGAAAAGGCTGAACAAGGCGTTGTTCCTACTGCTGAAGATGTCGACGATGACGAAGGCACAGCATTAGCCGCCATTGTTGTCATGGTCGTTATCTTTATAGGTATTGCTGCATTTGCTATCGGTGCCTACCTTTATCACAAGCGTTCCCCAAATGGACTTCCTTGCTGTCGCTGGTTTCGTCGGCGTCCCAAAGTTATGGAAGAGGAACGAGATTTGCAGAGTCCGGAATCTGTCAACGTTCTGTCCAATGTTGGCAGTATGTTTTCCTTTGATGATACTGCAACGGCGGGAACCAATGGTCTCATGCGGTTCATTGGCAGTTTCAGTCGAGGAGATGACTCTACGAGTCCTAGTACCGGTGGTAGCGTGGGACCATCCCCGTCTCATGACGAGAACGATGGCATTCTACCATATGACGAAGAGCTTGGCGTCACCATTGGAAATAGCGATAGGCTCGAAGAGCAAAGTGGGTCAGAGGAGGAGGAAGAAGAAGAAGAAGAGGAGCCTCATCCTTTGGCAGGGGTGATCCCTCCCATGGTTGTGTACGACAACATTGACGAAGATGAAAATGCAGAGGTTGACGATTTCCGAATGTGTGATCGTAGGCAGAGGAACCACCCCAGAGACCGGGCACCGGGGGTAGTTCCATCAAGGCGCGTGGAAGCGAGCTCTGTTTTCATTGCATCAATTAGCAACCGACAAAGACCAACAGCCACCCAAGATCTAGCAGAATTTCTGAGGTATGTAAAATATGTGTGCTTTATTTCCTGGAACATGAAGGAAACCTATCAAAATTCCTTTCTAATCAAATTGTATCCGTGAACATAATTATGGTTACAGTGAAACCAGCAACTTTGTTAGCGATCCAGCAATGCTTCGCTGGAAAAGGCATGAGTCTAGGCGCCCGTCTCCTGTTGGCATTGTGATGGACAGCGATGATGATGTTTCTGTTGCTTCGACTCCTGTCCGGCTACAAGATACAGAATTGCTTACCGGAAATACAGCCCATCGGAAAACCAAAAGCTTCGATGATTGCAGCATTCTGGAATCTGTCTGTGAAATTGCGTTAGCAGATCAAGACTGCTCAAATCCCATTTCTCCCATAGAAATCCCTCGTCTCGGCAAAGGAATGCCACCACATGCTAAAGCACTACAGAAACACAGGCCCATGGCGTCCTTGCCTTTGATGAGGTATGAAGCTCCGTCCAGAAAGGGAAAGAATGCCTCGCCTGACGTCCCAGCGCAAGAACCAACTCCCTTTACTTGGGTAAGGCGAGGTAAACCGTCAGTATCTCCAGAAAGTCCTACCATGAAGAGGAGTTCATCGCAAACCCAGTTTGTAAGGCCTTTATTGGTAGAACCTCGAATGAATTTTTGGAATCGTAGTCCTATAGCCAAAGGCGTCAAAGATGCCATATGGTCCGCGAAGCGTGCTGGTACTCCGACAAAGTCCGAACCTATCGTGAAAACAAATGGGGGTTTAGCAACACCCACTCGTGATGACACCATCAAAAAGCCAGTAAGACGAGGAACTTCCTTTAATTGCCCGGCACCAACGACACCAACTAGAAAGGAGGCGGAAACGAGAAGAGGTTCTCTTAATTGGCAGGCGTCAACGCCAACTCGAGCCGACGTAAGCTTGGTGAAGAAGAGCTCCAATAATCTTCCTCCGGCTACGCCCACGGGTAGCACGGATGTAGCCCCGAGACCATCTTCAACACCCACACGGCTTGAAACGTTGGCAAGGAGAGTTTCAACGCCAACCAAAGGAGATCAAAAGCCACGAAGAAGTTCCAGCCCGAGCGTCCTGCCAAAGAGGATGCACAGCAAAGACTCTCAAAGCGATGGTTTTCGTAGCTTGAGAAGTAGAAGTGAATCTAGCGACGAGTCCACGGATAATGAAATCGAGTTCTTTGAGTTTCGGGCACCCCGGTTTGGCAAATTGGGGCTCGTTATTAACTCAGCGCCACAAACAGGGCCGATGGTCGAACAGGTGAAAGATTACTCCACGCTCTTTGGGCGCATTCATGCCGGAGACAAGATCGTGGAAGTCGACGGGGTAGAGACGTCGCACATGACAATAAAGGAAGTTACCAAGCGGTTGGCAGGCAAATACGGTCTCAGGGCCGCGCCAATTGAGGTTCGAATCAAAGTATCCAGAGTGCGTGAAAGAGAGTGGCACGATGCACAAGAAGAAGAGCCGGCTATGCACAGCGCAAGGAGCATTGAAAGCTTTTCTTCCAACCACAGGCGCATGCACAGCGATCCGGAGCCTTTACTCAATAGGCTGTCGTTCAATAGTACAGGCGAACATCAACGGCTTTCATCTTACAGTTACAGTAATCATAGCAAGTCCGGAGAAGAAGTTTAAAAGGGGGTCATCCTGACCACCCTTTCGCCTCGTGTGCAGTAGCATTCGATTTCATAACTTAAAAAAAAAAAAAATTGTAATCTTTTACCAACAAAATACGAATCCAGCTGCGTGATTGCGACCACCCTGTCATCTATCCATATTTAATTGCGCGGAAGGAAGCGTTGCGACTGCAAGCGACTTTCGTGCTAGAAGCACATGTTCACAATGATGCCAACTGTATAGGAGCGAACAAGTGCTACCAGAAACTACGGCAGAAAACTAACTGATAGCCGAATTTACTGGAAAGAAAAAAGCTTACAATGCATTTGCAAATGCGTAGGAATTTCTCTATTTTAGTGAGTCACAGGTGGTTTCACGTGGGCATTGACGAATTCAATTCCTTCGAATTTTTCCTTTGCAGCAATTTCAACTTCATCCATGAGAACTTCTCCAGTCAAGACATGGAATGCGACAACGTACGCTCGTTGCTTGCAAATCATATCATCGCCGCCTACACAATCTTCCTCCACTGACCGAAGAGCCAAGGCGTGCTTATCTCCCGAGTTCGGTACAAAAGCAAAGGATGAAAATCCATGCAGACCATCCTTATCCGCCATTTTGATTTCGACTATTTCGGTCGTTTTGAAATCTTCACTAACCAAAACGAGCTTGTTGCTTCCGTTACGTTCATCTTTATTTTCATCGTAGGCCTCCGCGGACACCCTCCTTGGCAAAAATACCAATTTTTTCAACAAAGGCGACCAGTTGACCGATTCATGAATGACATAGCCAGGGGATGTCGCTCCGAGCGCATCCCTGACCAGGTTGTAAACATTCGACCAGTCATACCGCATCAACACGCCTTCTCCATCCAGGGTAGCAATCCAAAGATTGTTTGTGTTGGCAATCGATCCATCGGGCCGGGTGTACTCTTTTCCCATGCTACCCATGTACAACAATCCGTCTTTGACTGTGGCCCACTCCCATTTCATTCCCTTGTCTGTATCTCCCGAACCTTCAGTAATGACAAAACGGGGTACCACAAAAGAATCCTCGCCATCGGGTGTGTTGAGAATTTCAAAGACATCTCCTGTGCGATCATCAAACGTCAAGAGTCGATTGTCATAAACCGTCAGTTCGGAAAATTCGGCACCGCGTCCAGCTTCATTGTGTTTGGTTTTCAAGGTACGCATTTGTGGTTCAAAATCAATCGTATACTTATTGTCGGCACCTCGTTTGATGGTTCCCAACAGCAAATGAGACAACCATTCTGGTTTTTGGGATTCCTTGTTCCGCGACAATTCATCGAGATCGGTCACGGCTGCAAAGGAAAAGACATTGTCGGCTTGGATGGAATCATTGACATGGAAATATCCAGCGTATTTCGCACCACCAAAATTGGCTCCAATACTGTAATCGTCGTGTTGTGTTTTGCAGAAAGTATGAAATAATTTTTATATCGTGTAAAAGAGCAATGTTAAAGCAAAAAAACACAGGAATGTTAGTGACAAGGCTCAGCAATTTCCTCCAATTTATTACAAAGACTCCACCTTTTCACAATGAAAACAGTGCTCTTTTTCAAACATATCCTGATGAATTAATTATGACTACAGTACATACCCTGCATTTCTCCTCAAAAACCCATGACTTCCAAGACCATTGCTGTCATGCACATAATCCGAAGAAATAAACAAGATAAACACCACAAAGGCGGCCGTATACAAGATTTTTTGACCGTGTTGTCGGGCAAAGAATTGCGCGCGGTGGGATGCGGGCGTTTTGGGATAGGCCAAAGACTCGGACCTCAAAGGCATCATCATGCTAGGACCATTGTTGCCTTTACTGCGGCTACTCACACCACGATCCCCACTACTTGCCGCGCTGTGGAGACTGCCTGTCGAAGCAGGTGCTTGGGGCATCATCTTGGCGTATAAACTTTTTTTTACTACAGAAACTTCAAGGTTGAGAGCTCTCCTTTGTAGGAATCAAAATGAAAACCTTCGGGATATTCGGGCACATATGAGGCGCTGATGGGATTGTGCTATTAACACAGGCAAG
>Ga0163149_10004877_pt1 | contig 14388 bp, 19 predicted proteins | sample OliLakLV19MP5G1_FD_148604 | JGI IMG/M metagenome (GOLD analysis project Ga0163149, IMG submission 148604) | Freshwater microbial mat bacterial communities from Lake Vanda, McMurdo Dry Valleys, Antarctica - Oligotrophic Lake LV.19.MP5.G1 | ecosystem: Environmental > Aquatic > Freshwater > Lake >...
GAGTATTACCTTAAGGCCCTCGCCGCCGATCCTAACGATGCCAACACCCTCGGCAACTACGCGAACTTCCTCAAGATCCAGCGCAAGGACGATGCGCGGACGGAGGAGTATTACCTCAAGGCCCTCGCCGCCGACCCCAACCACGCCAACAACCTCGGCAACTACGCGAACTTCCTCAAGTCCCAGCGCAAGGACGATGCGCGGGCGGAGGAGTATTACCTCAAGGCCCTCGCCGCCGACCCCAACGATGCCAACAACCTCGGCAACTACGCGAACCTCCTCCGGACCCAGCGCAAGGACGATGCGCGGGCGGAGGAGTATTACCTCAAGGCCCTCGCCGCCGATCCCAACCACGCCAACACCCTCGGCAACTACGCGAACTTCCTTCAGACCCAGCGCAAGGACGATACGCGGGCGGAGGAGTATTACCTCAAGGCCCTCGCTGCCGATCCCAACCACGCCAACACCCTCGGCAACTACGTCCAGTTCTTGATTGGCTGCAGACGATTTGACGAAGCCGCGCCCTTCGCTAAACGGGCGTGGGCGGAGCTCACTTACTGGAGCGATATGGGAGTGGGTGAGGTGGTGTTTTCACGCTGGCTGCTGGCTGCGATGAGCGGGAATGATGAGCGGGCAGCTCTGGGCCGTCTCAAGAGTCTGTTGCAAGCCGGTTATGCCCGCTCGCCATGGAGCTTTGATCGTATGTTGGCGGCTTGCGTGCCGACGCTGAGCAGGGACGAAAGTGCTCTGGCTCGGAAGCTGGCGGCAGCCATCCTTGATGAATCCAAGTTGGCTGAGCTTGATGCCGACCCGACTTGGAACCGTATTCAACCGATTCTGCTAAACACTCCATGGCCCGACGAGCCGGAGGCTGCGGTATGATGCAAATGCGAAACACGGCGTGGTTGGACCCATGATCGCGGGTGAAGCGCGCCGCTCACAATACGGCTACGACGGGCGAATGAATGAGAGGGCGAGCTGTCCTACGGCTTCCCCAGCAACCTGCGAGATGCCCTTCCGAATTCGTCGTTCTTCGACTTCACCGGAACGCCAATCGAGAAGACCGACGCCAACAAACGGACGGTGTTCGGTGATTACATTTGATGCTCCATCCCGCCTCCATGCAGAAAGCGTGAAAAGGGGTCAGGTTGTAAGTATTATAATTGACGAATCTCCGCGCTCCTCAAAGCGCGGCCCCATTGAAGCGCATCATACCCCATCTCGGCCAAGTCTCCGAGAACTCGTATCTCCGCGCCGAGGGCGGCGCGGCTCCATTGAAGCTTCGACGCGCCGCCTGTATCGCCGTTCCACGCGGTTATCTCCGCGCTCCTCAGAGCGCGGCCCCATTGAAGCGTGGATAAATTTGCTCATGGTCAGCCCCGCTCAACCAGATAGTTTAACGCGGAGGGCTGTTTGCCGGGCAACTTCAGCCGCAGCGCAGGCTCAGCCGTGTCCATGCAGTCGAGAGCGGAGCGTCGAGTGTCCTGAGCCAGACCAGTGAGTAAACAGGTTTCCGTGTTATTCTTTGAATGATCTCACTCCGAATATCAGGCTTTCATCTCTCAACTCCGGACTCTCGACGGCATCGATCCGGCTCAGACCTCCTGACCCCAACCCGTGGAGAGAGAAGAAACGAGGAAACGCGTTGAGCCAGTAACAGCGCAAACCGGTTGAACGGTATCGAGGTGGAGCGCGACCTTCCGACTTCGCCAAGGCAACGACGGCCAAGCCGGGCGCGCTGGGTGCTCTCGCTGCAAAACCCGCCCGGAGGTCGGGTTCCACCCCCGCAGAGGCGTGTGCCGTGAATCCGACAACCTCGAAGATATCCGAGCCGCGCATCACCGACCAGCTCTGGCGCGCGATCAAAGGCATGGGTGCCTTCCGCCATTTCAAAGACACCGCCCACCGGCTCGGCCTGATCGATGATTGGTACCGCATCCGCGACGTTGCCATACGCCAGCACATGCTCGGCTGGGCCGAGATAAATGGCGTGTCGGTGGACGACTCCGCGTCTTCGCCGGAGCGAGGCTGAACAAACTCCGCCAATACTGTTTCTCTTCTGCTTTCGCGATCTTGGACCCGTCAGCATCCGATCACAGGTTGCCTAAATCCTGACTCCCACGACACTGTCGCCATGCCCCACGTTTCCGGACTCCGCAGTTGTTACGCCATGGTTGGCCGCTTCGTCTATTTCGGCCGCATGCTCGACAAGATCCGCCTCCACGCCGCCGGCCGGCTGCCCGCTGACTAGGTCGCCAATCTCGGCGATGCTCAGTTCTATATTCTCGACGGTCGTTGCTGCCGTTTCCTCGGCATACCATACGAGGTGCTGAAAACTCGCGTGCTCTCCGGCGGCAGCGACGAGGAAATCCTGCCTGGGTGCAGGCCCGCGGCACCGCCCGTTCCGCTGAGGAATGTCACCTATGGAACCGCTTCCTGCTAAAGCTCGGTTGGCGCGACGAACGCTCCGCCGTTTTGCCCCAGCGCACTCAAGACAGCGGCCTAACGGGCAAACCCAGCGATACGATCATCGATCATATCGAATACGATGAAGGTCGCGATCCCGTAGCCGAACGCGCTTGGGAAAAAATCTGAGGCGGAATCATCCAACCCCAAACCGCAAAACACGTTTTGTACCGGACGGGAAGCAACCCAGTTCGTATTTTTCTATTTAGTCGAATCGCCCTCTTGCGGGCGGACCGAGCCACGGTGCGGCCACCAGGGCCGACCCGACAGAGGAGTTGTTTCCTCGGAGCGGTGGGCGTCGGTTTCCATGCACGCGCGGGCGTGTGCATAGGCGGGATTGGCCACTGTATAGTTAACCTACAATTGCTTCGCTGCTGTCGTCGCCAGAAATTCATATTTCAGCCGTGACTGCTCCGTTGACGATGGCGCAACAACACATATTCTAATTTTCATGCAAACGCTGAGCTCCGCCCCCGGTCCGAGAAAAGTTATTATCCTGCGCATGCAAAACCTCAGGGTGCTCTTGGCCGGTACGGTGTTGGCGTTGACCGGCTGCCACGCTTTCTTCCCGGCCACCCCGACGCCGATTCCCACTCAGGAGAGTCGCCTTTCATCCACCGAACGGACGGCTACTCTCGTCGTTTTCCTGCCGGGACGCAGTAACACCATGGCGGATTTTGAACGGGAAGGATTTCTCGCAATTTTGCGCGAGGCCGGGGTGAAGGCCGACACCCTCGCAGTGAATGCCCACTTCGGTTATTATGCCAAGCGGACCGTGATCGAGCGCCTGCGCGCCGACGTGATTCGGCCCGCCCGGGAACACGGTTACCGCCGGATCGTCTTAGTCGGGGTGTCGCTCGGCGGTGTCGGCGCTCTGCTGTACGAGCGGGAACATCCCGGGGAGGTGGAGGCGATCGTGGTGCTCGCACCGTATCTGGGCGACAAGGCAGCCCTGTTCGAACAAATCAAAATGGCCGGCGGGCCCACCACTTGGGCGACAGGACGGAATCCGAAATCGGGTGACGTCGCCGAGCAGCTCTGGACTTTTCTCGGCACCCGCTCTGCCGCCCTGCCACCGACGTGGCTGCTCTTCGGGTCGGACGATTCACTCGCTCCCGGCCACCGGCTATTCGCCACCCTCTTGCCACCTGAGCGCGTGCGCAAACTGCCTGGCGCGCACAACTGGAAAACATGGCGCGCTTTGTGGCAAGAGCTGTGCCGAAATTCCAGTTTGTTTGCCTTGGAAAAAACGGGTGAGCCGGAAGCCGACCGACGCCTTGAATCTCCTCGATGAAGGGAAACTGATTTATGAGAACATATTTCTTTCAGGGTTTGGGATTATTATTTCTGGGGCTCAGTCTGACTCCGACTGTTCGTGCCGTTAGCTGGACTCCCGGTTGGACCACTCAACCGGCAGCCTCCGGCCGTTCAATTTCGATGGAGGAACGCGAACGTGCCCGCCAGTTAGGCGACGTGATTGATTCCGGGCAGACGGCTGAAACCGCCATTCAGGCGTGGGAAGCGATTGCGTCGGCGAATCCGGACGACACCGAGGCATGGACCCAAATCGCCATCCTTTACCTGCTGAAAGGGGCCGCGTACCGCGAGCGTGCGAAGGAACGGTTGGGGTGTTACCGGGCCTCATTACAAGCCTGCGAAAGGGCGATGGCGACCAACCCGGATTTTCTTCATCGCGTACAGACCGGCCAAACCATGGCGGAGGCGAGCAAGGTGCTCGGAGCGCGAGAAATGACCGCGATGCAATTCTGGACTACCGGGATCTTCTATATTTTCCGCGACTGTCTCGGCACGTTCGGTCGTATCACCAACGTCAGGTTGTTAAACAGAGCGAAGACGATGCTGGAGCAAATGGATGCGGTGGAGCCTGACTGGGATGAAGGAGCGAGTACGTTCACGTGGGGGATCTACTACTTCGCGATGCCGAAGTCACGCGGCGGCGACCGGGTGAAGGCCCGCGCCTACTTTGATCGCGCGGTGGCGCTGGGCCAACACCACCTGCTGCCTCGCTGGGGACGGGGTAAATATTTCTATACAGCGACGGGTGAAACGGCGGCGGCACGGGAAGATTTTTCCGCCGTAGTGTCGCAGCAACTGGACGGGTTGAGGGGCAATCGCTCGTGGAACCGATATTTCCAAACCGAAGCCGCCCGCTTACTCGCCCAGTGAATTGAAGCCATGATCCGGCGCGTGGCCTGGGAATGGCAACCGATGCCCCATCCCGAACCGACACCGCTAGATTTTTCAGCGGGCAACGATGGGGCTCACGATTCCTTGGGGTTGAGCACGAGCATGCTGGTGGCGCCGGCGAAGAATTCGTAGTTTACCGGCACGACCGCGCTCGTGATGCCCAGCGAGGCGAGTTCGGATCTCAAACGGTCGAGCTCTGCGTAGAGTTTTCCGTCTGGACCGCACACGGGATGGATGCGCACTTCCCCGCTGCTCACGCGCGCGAGCTCAGCGCACGCGGCGACGTGCCAGTCGAAATCGAACCGCGCGGCGTAGATGAAAAGCAGGTGCGCGCAGAGCACGAGATCGAAGGCCCCGTCGAGAAACGGCAACAGCGGGAGCGAGGCCCGCACGTAGCGGCCATGCCGGGTGTTGCCCTCGTAGTCGGCAAGAAACCGCGAAGCCGCTGCGCGCCGAGCAGCCTCGGCCTCGTCGAAGGAGGCGAAGGACTTCATCTTGAACAGCCGGGGCTTGGCGCGCATCTGGAAAAACATCCGTTCATAATCGGCCTTGATCTGGGCCGAGAGCGCGTCGGGCGATTGATCGTAGAGCGGATCCACCGCCACCGCATCGATGCCGCGCTTAGATGCCTCAACCGTGAACGACGATGGACCGGCAGCCACATCGAGCACCGCTTTGCCGCGTAGCGCGGTCGCATCGAGCGTGAAGAAGCGGGTGTATTCCTCGAGCGTGCGTCCGAAGAAGGAGACGGTGGGCAATTCCAGATGCCGGAGCGAAGACCGGGTGGTTATCATGGGCGGTGGTGGGGGAACGAGCGTGGGCCTGGCCTGTGGTGGGTTGGGATTTCGGAAAATAAAAAACCCGACTCGGGGAAGAGTCGGGCTCGGCAGTGATTGGATTTTGTTTGGGCGATTGGGAGCGTTTAGGCGCTAGTCGCGTCAGTCCATCTTGGCCGAGCCGGTGCTTGGCACCAGGCACGTTTACCGCCTGCCTTAATGGCAGTCGGCATAACGGAGCGAAGGTTGACGGAAAGATTCACGAGTGGGTTTGATGAGGAAATGTTTTCGGCGCGCAAGCGAAATTTATTTAGGCGCGCCGCGCAGGTGTGGTCTTTGGGAGATGCGGTGCCCACGCCGCGTGAGGCAGCCTGCTCCGCGCCGAGGGCGGCGCGGCTCCAATTCGATCAACGCCGAATCTCTCTCACCCAAGAAAAAGCCCGGGCCATTGCTGGTCCGGGCCGGAGTAACGAGAGAGAAGGGGAAAGCTTAGGAAGCGCGGCGCAGACCGAAGAGATTTTTCGCCGCGACGAAGGGAGAGCTGCTGGTCGGTTTGGGCGGAGGCGGCTCATCATCCGGCTTCGCATTCTGCTCGCGAATCGCCATCTGGGCCTCGCGCACCTTCAAGGTTTCTTCGCGCTGTTTCAGCATTTCTTCGCGTTGCTTCATGATGTCGCGCTCTTCGCGCAACAAGAGGCGTTCATCCGTCAAGCCGCGACGTTCAGCCTCAAGCAAAGCCCGGGAACGTTGAAATTTTTCCCATTCCGCATCGAGGCTAGGCGGATTGCTATTGGAGCGAACTTCAAAGGAAGGACGCGAGCCGCCCGTTTCAAAAGAAGGGCGTGATCCATACTCGAAAGAGGGACGTGAACCGGCGGACGGGTGCGGCGGCATGGAATCGCGAATCCGCGCCTCGAAAGCCTTGAGGTTATTTTCCTGTGCGCGCATCGACTCCATATCGCTCATGATTTGAGAGCGCATTTTTTCGAGCTGGGATAATTCAAAACGGACCTGATCGGAGTTGGGACTTTTTTCGTCGTTGGAGCTCATGGGGAACTTGGGTTATTGCTTACTAACACCTATCATATCGTATAATGCACGCTCTCCGCCAGAGGCGGCACCGGCATTTACCCGGGCTTTACAGGGCCTTTCAGATTTAACAAACAATGCACAATGATCCTAGGGTGCCCCCCCTAGAAAATACCTCGCATTGAAACCGCGAGCCGCTCCATCACCCCGATTCAGCGGGCTTGGTGAAAAAATCCGCGCTTCACTCAGGCACGGAACATCACGCTTTCGCGATTAAACATCTTCACGCAGAGCGCGACGGCGATCGCCGCATAAAGTCCCGTCGAAACGAAAATCAGCGCGATGTAATTCCAATGCCAGACGCCCGAGAGCATTTCCTTGCACGCGAGGCACACATTCAGAATGGGAATAAACGCGGTCTTCATGGTGAGTTCAACACCGGGCAGTGTCCCGATCACCGCTGGCATGAAAACCATAACCAGCAGAGGAGAAATGTAACTTTGGGCTTCCTTGTGGCTCTTCGCTGCGAGTGAAATCGTAAGCAATAGTGCCGCGAAAAATAATGCGATTGGCGCGATCATCGCAAATACCCCGGCAATTCCCGCAGGATCGATCTGGGGGATTAAGCCGTTGGTTGCGCCGGCCAGCATCGCTCCGCCAGTGATAAGGCTGACTGACATCGAGCCGAGACTCAGCATGATGGTGGAGATGGAAGCCGTCAGCACCATGAGCAGTTTGCCGATCACAATGTTTACCCGATTCACGGGACTGCAAAGCAGAGTTTCCATTGTGCCGCGCTCCTTCTCCCCCGCAGTCAGATCGATGGCCGGATACATCGCACCCGTAAAACAAAGAATGATTATGAGGTAGGGAACGAAGCCCCCAAACTTATTCCCATCCACCTTCTCAGGCGGAGCCACATTCTGGCGTTTGATTTGAAAAGGCTTGATCAAATCTGCGGACAAGCCGCGATCAGTCAGGCGGATTTCCACCGTTTTATCCCGCAAAGAACGGAAGAACCGATCAACTTCGCTCACCCCCATCCCCGATTTCATTTCTCCTTCGTAATGATAAAAGGTAACGGTCTTAGGTTCGCCGGTCTTCAATGCCGCCTCAAACCCCGCAGGAATCTCGACCGCCAGACGGATTCGTTTCTCCATGATCATTTTTTTGAAGTCAGTGATCGGCTCGATGATCTTGAATTTCTTCTCGGCTTTGATGGCGGCAACCACCCCTGGTGAATCGGTACCTCCGACAATCACCATCGAAGTTGCTTCATCCTGGGCTTTCTTAATCACCGTCGAGAAAACCGTAACAAAACCTAACATAAGGATGGGCATCAGCAACGTCGGCACCACGACCATGGAGATTAGCGTCCGGCGATCCCGCAGCGAATCCTTCAGTTCCTTAAGATAGATCGTTCGGATAAAAAACCAATTCATAGTGAAAGTTCCAGTCAGAGTTTTGTCACCGCGTCAGCAATGGCCGCCTCGCCGCCGACGGCTTTGACGAAGATTTCTTCCATATCCTTTTCCCCAAAGCGCGTCTGTAATTCCACCAATGTCCCCTCGGCCACCAATCGGCCGTCGTGGATGATGCCAATCACGTCGCAGAGTTTTTCCACCTCAGCCATCACGTGGGTGGAATAGATCACCGTCTTGTCTTGGTTCCGGCACTCGCGCACGAAGCGCACGATGGCGCGCGCGGTCATCACGTCGAGCCCGAGCGTCGGCTCATCAAAAATCATCACGGCGGGATCGTGGATCAGTGTCCGGGCGATGGACGTTTTCTGTTTCATGCCGGTGGAAAATTTGTCGCAACGCCGGTCGAGAAATTCGTGCATCACCAGTTCATCCGCGAGCCGCTGCGTGCGCGTCGCGATCTCGGGGAGCGGCAGGCCGTTGAGCTGGCCGAAGTAGGCGATCATCTCGCGCGCCGTCAGCCGGCCATAGAGCGCGGTGCTGGCGGCGAGGAACCCGACGTTGGCGCGGACTTTTTCCGCAGCGGTCACGACATCGAAACCCGCGACGGAGGCGGAGCCGGAAGTGGGTTGCAGCAAGGTGGCCAGCATCCGCAGTGCGGTGGTCTTGCCCGCGCCATTCGCTCCGAGCAGACCGTAGATTTGTCCCGGCCGGCAGGTGAAGGTGACGTCGTCGACGGCTTTGATCACGCCGCGCTTCTTGTCCTTGAAAGTCTTGGTGAGATGGCGGGCTTCAATCATTTTAATCAAGAGGGTTGGCTCACGGAACACACAGAATACACGGAAGAAATGAAAGGCAATTCAGTGGATTCGGTATCCGGTCATTTGTTTTGCTGAGTCGCAGATGGAGACGTGGCGCCCTCGCCGCGTAACGCGGCCGTCTCCGCGCCGAGGGCGGCGCGGCTCCAGCTCGGACAAAACTAACGAGCATGCCGTTCACTTCACAGACTCATTCTTTCGCGGAAATTCTGGGCTTGGCGGCGGGAGAACTCGACCTTGAGGCCGCCTTTCAGTTTCACGAGCAGACCGCCACTGAACCACGGTTCGATGGCCTCGACGCAGGCGAGGGCGATCACCTGCTGGCGATTGGCCCGGAAAAAATGCCGGGAATCGAGCCGTTCTTCCATCGCGGTGAGTGATCGAAAACGCGACGGCTTGCAGTCGTCAAAGGACACGCGCACGTAATTCCCCTCGGATTCCAGCAGCCGGATGTTTTTCACCGGGTCAAACCAGCAGCGATCACTCTCTCGGACGAAAACCTTGTCCTCCAGCGTGCGGCGATGCGGCGATTGAGTACGGCCCTCGGGCAGAGACGTCGCGCGGCGATGGCTGCGGAGTTGCTCGAGCAAACTGAAGCCATCGGCTCCGGGCATTGGGATGTCGAGGAACAAGCGCTCGGGTTTAAGCGCGCTATTTTTTCCAAAGCATCTTCCACGTCGACGGCTTCGCCCACAATTTCGATGTCGGGATGAGCGACGAGCATGCGCCGGAGTTCATTGCGCGCCCGACGCTCGTCATCGATGAGGAGAGCTTTCATGAGTTGGCTGGCTTGAGGGGAATGCACACATTTGCGGTCACGAGATCGGGGCCGCCAGACACCAGTTGCAACGTCGCCCGCTCACCAAAGAGCAGTTTCAGGCGCTCGGAGGCGTTGCGCAGCCCGACGCCCGTTGACGAACCGGCGCGAGCAGCGAAGGAGCTCGTCGGCGCATTTAAATCCCGGGGATTCGTCACGCGGATGTGAATGCAGTTCGCCGCCACGCGGTGCTGAGGACGAGTTTGCCGCTGTCGCGTCGGACAGGCGGTCAGACCGGCAGGTTAAACGGCGCCAGCAGGTAGTGGTATGTTTTGAAAACTCGCTTGCGTGAGCGGTTAAGCATGGCACGTTGCGAGAATGGAAAAGAAAGAACCACGCAAAACAGCCGACCTAAACGTCACTGCGTTTAATACCCTGAACGAGTTTCTGTCCAAGAACGATCCAAAGCCCGCGCCGCATAAGCCGGCCGTTGTCGCGGCCTTGGACAACGCTGAGGTGCGGCGGCAGCTCATGCGTGAAATGGGGAGACGCGGCGGAAAGAAAGGAGGCAAGGCCCGCGCTAAGGCGCTAACCCCAGCCAAAAGAAAGAAAATAGCGCGTGCTGCGGCTCAGTCGCGATGGCATCCTAAATGTGAGTGATTTTTAATCATCGTATTGATAGTTACTTACAACATAGCGTATCAGTCGAGTTAAATGCACACTTGACGGATTTGCCAATAACGCATTCGTTATCGGCATGGACACAAATGCATTACTTCCAGCCATTGATGCTCTGAAGGCTCAAGTGGCGGCAAAAGAGCTGGAGATCGCACCCCTGCGGCAGCAGCTCGCAGCCAAGGACGCGGAAATTAATCCCCTGCGGGAGATGGCGAATGGGCTGTGCGAGCTCGCCAACGTGCCGCCCGTTTTCGTCATCAAATCGGAAAAGGGTGCGGCGGCCGACTCGGCGGCTAGTCTGAAATTCCGCCCCGATCAGTTTTTCAACAAAGACCTTTCTGAGTCTGCTGTGGAATACCTGAGCGCCAAGAAGGCGGCGGATACGTCGGGAGACCCAACGCCCGCGACGACCGATGAAATCTACGCGGCGCTGATTGCGCATGGTTACACGTTCACTGGCACCAGCGAAATCAACAATAAGTCGGCGCTCAAGACTGCGCTGACACGAAACACGTCCCAAGTCGCCAAGATCAAGGACGACCTCTATGGCCTTCGCAAATGGTATGGAATGCGGGCCAAATACAAGACCTCCTCCTCCTCCTCTGCTGATGATGAGGGTGGACAAGACGCCAACGACGCCGAAAAGCCCAGTGAAGCGGCTTCCGCCAAATAGTTTCCTCACGCAATGAATGCTGAGACCGTTACAAACATGAGGAGATAAAAAAGCGCAAGACGGCCACGCCAGCCGCGACCCGCGCGACGACATTAAAAAGCACCACCCCGTAAGCCTCTCCGTCGAAAGTTTGGCTTACGGGGTGGAAGGCGAACTCTCTTCCACATGCATCCGGTTGAAGGGAGCTGAGCGGCAAAGGGTCCGTTTGTTACCGGTGGAACCATTCCACAGCCCCGCCGCTTGTCAAGGTCGGATGCTTATAAGCTCAAGCATACCGTTTCAAATGACTATCAACGTCTGTCAGAAATGCGGTGGGCGCATCATCTTCCGGCCACGCGTGTGGCACAAGAAGGCGGGGCGCATCATCGTGCCGTTCAAGGCAGGGGTCTTCCCGATCCACCTCGACGGCAGCTGTGGTCAGATGCTGTTGCCGCTCCAGAAGAGCGCCTAACAGCCAGTAGTTCCGGCACCCGGCTATAAACCGGGTGCCGTTTTCTTTCCGAATTGGTTTGATATGCTTAACCGCTCAAGCATGATTGCTCACATGAATAAGCTTAGCACCGAACAACGCACCCGAGTCGTCGCCGCTTTCGTCGAGGGTAACTCGCTCCGCGCCGTCAGCCGCATGACCGGCACGCACCGCACGGCGATTCAAAAGCTCCTCGTTGAACTCGGCACCGCATGTTCCATTTTTCAAGACCGAGTCTTACGCAACCTCACGTGCAAGATCATCCAGTGCGACGAGATATGGGCGTTCGTCGGCTGCAAAGAGAAGAACGTGACCGAAGAGACGAAGGCGGCCGGATGGGGCGACGTTTGGACATGGGTTTCGATGGACGCGGAGACGAAGCTGATTCCGTGCTGGTATGTCGGCACGCGCGACGGTGGCGCGGCGTATCACTTCATCCACGACCTTGCGGGACGGCTCGCGCATCGCGTTCAACTCACGACCTACGGACACAAACCCTATTTGCAAGCTATCGAGGACGCTTTCGGTTCAGAGATCGACTACGCTCAACTTATCAAAATTTACGGTGAAGCCGAGAAGACCGAGGCGTGCTACTTGTATGCGCAGTGCATGGGCACGCGCAAGGCCGTCGTGAGCGGCAATCCCGAGAAGGCGCACATCTCAACGTCCTTCATTGAACGGCAGAATCTGACAATGCGGATGCAGATGCGCCGGTTCACTCGGCTGACGAACGGTTTTTCTAAAAAGGTTGAGAATCACGAAGCCGCCGTCGCGCTGCATTACATGCACTACAATTTTTGCCGCATTCATCAAAGCCTGCGCGTCACGCCAGCGATGGAAGCGGGAGTCGCGAATCACGTTTGGACTATCGCTGAAGTCATCGGCCTTTTGGACTCTGAACAGGCTGCCGCTGCGTAACGCCCGGCAATTCCAAATTCAAAACATACCACTACCCGCCAGCAGGCCTGATTGTTAATTCGCGCAAAAAGGATTACAGGTAGGGACGGACCGCTGGGCCGTGCGGTTTGGCGAATTTTACTCGTGAATTGCGGCGAGCCCAGCCGCCGAGGCGGTGTACTCATCGCGGTCCTGCCCGACCAACTATCGTCACTGCCTTTTGCGAGCCTCCGTAATGGCGTATCGCTGTTGTGAAAATTTATTCCCCGAAGAAAAACCCTTTACCCCTGCGCGCGCACCAGCACGATACGCCTCACGTCAGGCCTGAGCGTCTGGCTATCTCCACCCCTTGAGCATGAAAGCACGCGTCGTCATCGTCGGCAGTTTTATCCAGGATCTGGCTTTCTACACCAAACAGTTTCCTCAACCCGGTGAATCCGTGATCGGTGATTTCCGGGCCGGGCCCGGCGGCAAGGGTTTCAATCAGGCGGTGGCCGCCACGCGCGCGGGGGCCGCTACGCTATTTATCGGTGCCGTCGGTCATGATGTGTTTGGCGCCGGCGCGAAGAAATTTGCCCACGCAGAAGGCGTCCCCGTCCATTTCGTGGAAAAAAAGAAAGAACCGACCGGAACGGCCGTCGTCAGCATCAACGCCGCCGGCCAGAACCAAATCATCGTCGCCCTCGGAGCAAATCTCACCCTGCACAAACAGGATATTCCTATCGCTCCGCTGCAATCCGCCCAAGTCGTGGTCTGCCAAGGCGAGAATGATTTCAAGACGGTGGCTCACGTCCTCCGCATCGCGCGCAAAGCCGGCGCCATCACCGTGCTGAATCCGGCGCCGATGCGCGCCGACTTCGATTTCGCTTTGCTGCGCCACACCGAAGTGCTCGTCCCGAACGAAGTGGAATTCGCCGGCCTCATCCGCGCTCTCCCGCGCAGCGGCCTGCGCAATCTCGCGACCGAAGAAGTCAGCCGTTTACCCGGTGATCAACTGCACGGACTCTGCCGGATGTTTAATGTGCCCATCGTGATCGTCACCCTCGGTGCCCGCGGCTGTTTTGTTTCCCAGCCCGAGGTTTATACCCGCATTTCTCCGCACGAAGTCGATGCCGTCGATACAACCGGTGCCGGCGACGCCTTCGTCGGCGGATTTGCTGCCGGATTGGTGAAGTTCAATCGCAACGTGCTCGAGGCCGCGCATTTTGCCAACGCCGTCGCGGCGCTCGCCGTCACCCAGCACGGTACCGCCGCCGCCATGCCCACTTCGCGGGAGCTCGCCCGCTTCCTGCGCAAGCGCGATCACAAGTGATTTTTCGGTAACCGTGATTTTTCGAGCGCTGCTTGAAAATTATTGAAACCAACCTCCCGGAATTTTTGGCCACCAAGAGGCACCAGAACCCGAAGGCAAACGAAACTCGCCAGGCTCCTCGAGGAGCGCGGAATATCTCCGACCGCACGACGCCATAATCTTTGTGCCTTTTCGTGGTAAAACTCCGTCTCCTCCGCCCTCCTTTCTTCATCCTGAACTAAAAAACAATTTCTCGTGAAGCCCGCCGCCCGCACCAAACAAGTTCACCTGAAGGCCAAGCTCTACCGCATTTCGCTGGTGCGCTGGGTGGATATTCCCAAAAGCAAACTCGCCACCCTCGCGCTGCCGCCCGCCGAAACGAAAGGCGCGGCCAAAGGCTGGTATGCGATTCTGCATTTCAACGACGATCTCGACCGCGTCACGCTGCTGCCCGGCAAGCGCGGGCAACTCAAACTGGCGATCAAGGTCGAGTTGCTGCGTACAGCCGGCGTCGAGGCGGGTGATACGATTGAATTCACCCTTTCGCCCGACTCCGCATCGCGCGAACCCGAGTTGCCCGCAGAAATGGCCCGCGAATTTCAGGCTCGGCCACAGTTGGCCAAGCGCTGGGCCGCGCATAGCGTGGCCATGCGCCGACAGCTCGTGCGCTACATTGTGCAGGCCAAAAGTCCCGAAGCCCAAGCCCGCCGCTGCTGGATTTTCATCGAACGCCTCGCCGAGACCGGGCGGTTGCAAGGGCAGTGAAACGTTTACCGTAGGGTTGCGAGCTCGCCTCGTTCTGCTGGCCAGCAGAATAGCGCGGCAAGCGCGCTACCTACCCTGACCGTCCCCACCTCATTTCAATTATTTGGGATGAACCCCGAGCCCTTCGGCTCGATGTAGTT
>Ga0163149_10004879_pt1 | contig 14386 bp, 17 predicted proteins | sample OliLakLV19MP5G1_FD_148604 | JGI IMG/M metagenome (GOLD analysis project Ga0163149, IMG submission 148604) | Freshwater microbial mat bacterial communities from Lake Vanda, McMurdo Dry Valleys, Antarctica - Oligotrophic Lake LV.19.MP5.G1 | ecosystem: Environmental > Aquatic > Freshwater > Lake >...
TTTTAGCTTCATTCTAAAGCTTATAATTTACATTTACAAACAACTCAAAAGGCCTGTAGCTTTTAGCGTAGTGCATTCTTCAAACTTATGTAAAAACCTCAATTTGTGGCCGAACCAGTTTGTTTCCCTAATTGCCAAAATCTCCAAAATGTCCAAAAACATTTATTTAAAGGAGTTTATCTCCTACATGTACTTAGAGATCATGTGACAGTTGCAATTAAGTGTCATTTAAGTAATTTCATCTCCAAAACATATGTTTTTCATTGCAGATAAATGCATGTTCACCAACATAGACACATCCAGCTTCAAACATCAAACAACCATAGCACCATAATTTGTTTAGCAAAAGCTTGTTTTGTTTAACTTCCTTAAGCGGATGACTCAACTTTCAACACGTTGATCTAATTGCCACAGAGGCACCATGGTGGCATGCTAGGTTCATAGGGGGGTCAAACATTACCATGGAACCATAGTTTCAGCCACCAACATGGAGCATGGTAGCTAATGTGCACCCATCTGCCAATTTTTCCATTCTGAACACATGTACACCCCTGACTGTGCATTTAGAGACAACACTTTGTAAAGCCTTTTGTACCATCTAAATGAGCTCTTTTGTTTGCTGTTATCTTCTCATTACCCTAACACATTGACAGATGATCAATTGTCAGTTTGCCCTTTGAGTGTTGAATTTTCAAGCAGTTCAGCTACCAGTTTATGGAGGGTTGTGGGATTTACATGTAGAGTCCTACCGCGCAGCTACGGGCGCGAAAACTCACAAACCTCCTTAAGATTTTCGATTGTAAAAACCCTAACATTAGCAGCTAATGATCGAAGGGGTTAACTACAAACTGCATCAAAACCAAATCCGACGATGGTAATCGTGTGGCTGTTTCATTAAAGTTTCCATCACTGCTATGGTTTAATGACTAAATAGTGGCGCTGGTGTCGTCCGGAGTCTCAGTGTTGTTAGCAACATCGAATTTGGCTAGTGATTGGAGCAGATCATGGTGCAATTTTTTATCAAGATTGCCCATGTTTTGTGACACAGCTATAGCCATTTGCTTTGTTGCAACACCAAGAGCTGTGTCTTTCAGTTCTACATTGTCAGATGCGACAGCCAACAACAAGTCTTCGTCTTCCTGTGACCATGGCTCCGGTGTAGACGGCCTTGCAGCGGCAACGCATGCACTCACAAAACCCTCCTTTTGGGGATTAGACGACAATTTACATCTCTTCCACTTACATAAAAGTTTGCAACCAGAGACAAGAAACTTCTTTTCTGTTTCAAGAGTCAAATCAACGGCCTTCTTGCCCAAAAGGCTCTTTGCTTCTTGATCCAGCTCAATTCTTTCAAGGCGAGCCGCCTTGTTCGCCCTCATGTTCTTTGCCTGACCTTCTCGTTCATCCAAGGCACGGGCGATGAAGAAGTCATCGGAATTTAAATGTTGGCCGCCAGTGGCATAAAACATCATGCTAGAAGACTTTGCCTGCACTCTTGCTTTTGTATTGGGGACGGTGACAGCTGGCGTGGTTCGACGAATTGGGGCATGCATCTTTAGCTAGAACCCCGCATAACCATTGGCTGTAAGAAAGTCACAGTAACAATGGTTCCAGTGCTCCAGTTCTTTGAGTCTTTTTTGGCCTTCATTGCTTTCACCACCGGCTCGTTCAAGCTCCATCCGAACGTTTGGGCCTTGCAGTGGGGAACGTGTAAGGGGGGCGGCGCCGCATTTCTTCCAGCACAAGAGGTTCTTTTCATGAGAAAAAGCCTTCTCGAAAGTGTTTTCTACCTTTGTGCCAGTGATTCTGTCTTCTCCGCCAAAGACCAGCACTGCCAAATCAGCAAGGACGATGGACTTCCTCACCGGTTGACACTTCATTGCCAAAATGCGAAGATTCCTCGTGCAACTGGACTTGAATTGGCCGTAACTCTGATCGGTTTCCTGAGTAACTTGAGTTGTGTTTGGAACCCCTGGCATCAGATATAAGCCCTTGAGCCATGTAGATGCTAACATGTCAAGATTCAAACGACCTGGCCCACTGTCAACCTTCATCAGTACACGCTTTCCGGGAACATCAGCTATGTCTGGATGCAGTGGGAAAATGGCCGTGTCAACATGTTTCTGCAATTCAACCGAGTCCATTCCTCCCTTTCCATTCATCCCAAAGGTAACTGGAAACTTCTTTTCTTTGTCATGACCGAATTTCCCATAAATTCTGGGGCAGAGAGAGATCCAATCCACACTGATCCTTTGGCCTTGGATCATTTTTGCTAGGGTCTTGAACTGAAAGTGTGGAGGGATTGGTTCCCCTGCCGCGGTTGAAACAAAAATGAGAGTCTTCTTGTACCCACACTTATTAACTGAAGTGGATCCACTCGGTACATCTGTCGATGAAAAAACAACGGGAGGATGACCACCTGTTTGGCCTCTTGTGTCGTCAAGGGTTCCATCAGTTTCATCAACATTAAGGATTTGATTCTTTTGGCCTGGCAAGAACACAACTTCTCCTTCAATGTCAACATCTGCTTCTGTTTTCTCACGAGCAAAGCCAAGTTCAATCACAGTGCTTTTCCATGTGTCAAACCACAGGTTCAAGTTGTAGTGGGTCGTCCATTCAACACGGCGTTGCTCAATGACGTTTGCCTTTCCGGTATCAAACATATGCGATGTTGCGTTTCGGAGCTTCCGTGTCAAATCGTCCCGAGACTTTGCCATGCCTGCTTCATTCACAACTGCATTGACTTTAAGTGAGAGTTGCCTCAAAGATGACTGCTGCTTTGCACCAGCTTGTTCCAATTTGAGGAATGTCGCGCATGCGCCGGTTAGTGCATTGAAGACCTGCTTGGGGAAATGTCCGACCGGTCCTCTCTTTTGTGGACTAACATTAATGAGACCTTTGCGCACATATGAAGCTGCTGTCTTGTGACTTATGTTTGAGTCACACAGAAGGTTCACTTCCTTTACTATTTTCCCATCTGAGAGCTTTTCCTTGTGGCCTTTTGGCAGTTCTCGGTTCTTTTTAATCCGTGCAGTTGCCAGTTTCATAGCCTTCTTTTGTTTGTCGTCCTCTCGATTCTTTGCTGCCTTTGCCTGCTGCATCTGTTCAGAGGATCTGCGTCACCGTTTTGATGATTCTTCCATTGCCACACTGCCAGATCTTTTGTTGCTACCAGTAGAACTGGCAGCAGCACTAGCACTGGCATCATTGTTGTCGTCCAGCAGAAGGTCAATTGGTGTAGCATTGCTGGCGGGTGTTGTACCCGTTTCCAATCGCCTTGGTGTCACTAGCTCAGCACGATTCTCACTTGGTGTTGAACCACGATCAGAACTGACACCATTCATCACAGAATCTTCTGTCATGCTCAGAGCCGACTCAACCTTAAACAAACTTGATTTCCTTATTGTGCGTGGGGCAATGGGCACAACATGCATCTTGTGGGATAACCGTCGGACCTTTTGATACAATGTGATGTTCTTCCTTTCTGGTGTTGTGAAGCCAACAAGCTTCATTGCTTGTGCTATTTTAATCTTTCCTTTGCCAGCAGCTATGATGCCACTAGCATGATTAATCCTGCCATCCTCTTCTGGGGTCTCTTCTGACATGGTGTAAGAAGCTTCAGCACCAGTAGTGTGCCAACCTAAAGCCGTTGGCAACGAGATATCACAAATTTACAACGTTCTGTTGATGTCATGGGCAAAAAAAGGAAGGGCCCGACGGGCACTAATCTAATGATTTGACAACTAATAAAGCACCAAAACAACCAAACAGCTATTGCAACATTGTCGGCTAATGCATAAAGATAACATCTATATAATCACATAGCTATTGGTTATGTCATTGTCATTTAGCTATTTGGCAAATCAGCTAAGGGAAGTAAAATAACGTTTATAGTTGTAAAAAACCGATGGCTCATAACCCACCTTAAACTGGTACTCTTTTCTCCAAACAAGATTGCCTTCACCAAATTTTGAGCAAGTGGGACCCCCCAACTGATCCCAACTGACACCAGGTCACCCCATGCGATCAATGAACCAAAAACATTGACTGCACTACCTCACTCTCCAGATTCACTGCCTCTAAGAGCAAAAACAAATCAGTCACCAGCAAAAGCTTCTTTTTCACTATTTGGTAAAGGCATAAACCACACTTCTGACAAAAACCAAGAATTCAAACTTCAAATAGGAAAAGATCAAGACAGACAAGAGACACCTGGACTTCAACCTGGTTCTCTCACATGCCATGGGTGCACTCTTCTCTCTAATTTCAACGCTACATCTCAGTGAACAGAAAAGAGCTTCAGATGATGAAACTCATTGCCAATTTGTTCAAGATCTCTCCAAAGGCAAACAAATGGGTGTTGCAAGAGTTCTCGAGTGCAACAAACTACCAAAGCAAGACATTGCAGACAACTGAACCCTGGTGATTGGAAACATAGACCTATTTTGGTTTCTAACAACGTGGAATGGCCTGCTGTTGCCAGATGCAAAGCACAAATGTCGGCAAAGAAACACAAAATACATGTCTTGAAATGGAAAGCAAAAGATACAAGTTATGTCAACAAACCAAATGCTAATGATCTTGCTACAGTAAACTACAACAAACAAGTGCATTCTTCTGACAATTATTTGTTCCCGGTATCACAGTTTATCTTAACAACAATGTGAATCTTGACATTGCTTTGGCCAATGGTTCCCCACTCATCACTCATTCCTTGATATTTGAACAAAAGAGTCAATGCCAAAAAATCATTGAACACACAAACACTACAAACTAATGGAACACTGCTCCCATGTGGTAGTGAAATCTTTGTCCCTCAGTCCCTCAGCCTTTAAGATCATTGCTCAAGAAACGTCACATGGAAAACCAATTACAAAAGAGAAAGAAAAAAGTAGACAAAGTTTGTCTAATAAGCAGAAGGTACATCATTTGACCCAAAGAATAGGGCAATGGTCATTCCCCTTATCACAACAATGTCAAAATCCACGGGCAAAAGCTTCAGCAAATGCTTCACCTTCTGTACCACGAGCATTCTTGCTCCATCGCCAAAGTCCATGCACAATGGCCATTTCCCTTTGATCTTGGATTTGCCATGACTCTTCACAAAGCCCAGGGTTGAACAATCAAACAAGTTGTTATTGACCTCATGCATCATCCCCGTCATTGTTGTCATTGTTGGAACCTGAGACAATTCAACAACAGGAATCACTTTGCTTCTATCTTTCGTCAGTTTGGGCACAAAAACACAGAACATCTTTCTTGCTTGGCTGCAGAGAGGATGGGCTCCTTTGGAACCCCCAACAAGCCCATCAACTTTTCCTCAAACCCTAACATGTCTCAACTGCATTCATCAATGAATTCTCTGCACGATCAAAACCAATGTTCTATCGGAGACATCCAGCTCCACTGCCTTAAGTCCACTTGATGTAGGTGTGGATTATGTTGGATGTAAGAAGGAAGTTGCTTTTTGAGAAGAACCCGAATCAGAAGTAAAGCTGGAAGCATGCTTGCCCATCGCAGACTCCTTGTGGGTTAACCTCAATCCTGCTTGAGAAGTTTTAAATGGTTCATGAATTGCTACTATTTTAAGCACTGTTTTTAGACACAAAAACACCACAACACAAGCACCATTGTTCCTCCTGTATTCCACCAAGTCAACATGTTGTAAATAATGTTCTGCTCAAACCTAGTTTTCTCAGCTTGGGACCTCAACATCCAGCTCTAGCACTCGTCGCATTGGCTGGGTGCATTGATGCAATTCAAGCAAAGACAACAGAGATTGGATTGATCTTCGTCACCACACTGAATCATGGTCTGCTCAAAAACTGTAGCCTTTCCTTCTTTTGTTCATAGACATCATTCTGGGTCAATCTAGGCCATTCCTCTACACAGAGAGAGTTATTGGAGTGCTTGCTACCATCATTGGGGACAGTGTTGTCATCATAGGTTGAGTCATTGTTGGGGAGCTAAGCAAAGTCATCTGCACCCAAGCGATTCTCCTCTGCACTAGCAGGCTGATGGTTTGCACCAAAAAGCTGCTAACAAAGCTCTTCAATTGATGAAGTGGAAGTGGAGGCATCACTGATGTCTGAACAAAGAACACAGAGCTTGTTAGCCCCAACACAATGCACTAGTAAAAAGAAACAGTTAAAGCTGACAGTTCGCATGCACAGTTGCACAGCTTGCTCAGTACAAAATTTGAAACACCCAGAACAAACAACACAATCATTGTCCTTTGTCAAGTCAATGAAGACATGATTCTCTACAGCAGGAAGGTTCTCCATGGGCAACAAGTTTTTTATTATATTTTTTACACTACAAAATTCAAACTATCACAACTTTCCCACTGCAAGCCTGTTTGAAGGCCAGCCTGGAAGAAAAGTGAGAGGAAGTGAAGGAGCTTTTTTGCTCTCCCCTGGGAACAGCCTGATCAAAAATAGAGCTTCTCTTGTCCCAACGTTCCACTGACAAGTTCCAGATTAAATTTTGTCCATGAAATTCTTTGCTTCCGCCAAAAAATTGGCGGTAGTCCAACATGGTAACAAAAGTGGTCCACTGGACATTTTTTATGTCTTCAATCCCAGAATGACCCAGAGGCTTTTAGGTCTGATCAAGGGGTCATTTGATAGACCACAAGAATGTTTTTGTAGTCAAATGTGCACAGCTGGCCCATTTTCTGAGCTAGGACTGCACTGCACATTGTCCCTAAGCCTGAAGTCCCACTTAGAGAATCCCTTTTTTGCAGACATCTTTTTTGTGATCTAAAAGAATTGCTTCAATCACTATGCAGGTATCACAAACCAGCCAAGCCAGCATGTGAATGCACAATCTGTTTGACATTGTGTCATTAAAAGTTTTGACACGGGTCACTCCCGTTCTTTGCAATTGTGAAAGAATTGACAAGACTTATTTTTTGGAACCTGGGACTTCCCAATTCACCTCCACTATTCTCAGGTTGCCCTAGATGATCAATGGACCAAACCCATTCACTTCGGCATCTCACCTTTGTGTTTCAGTGCTCAAATGCACAGATTTAAGAGATTGTCTTGCCTAGAAACAAAATTAGGTAGGACTTCAAATGATCTTAAGTCCAACAAGAAGCATTTAAAGGAATGCTTTTGTATTAGCAAGCTTCTTTTTTAGAATCTGAAGAACACATTTAAAGCATTGTTTTCACATGTCAACCCTAAAACATGAATGCACAATCAGTTAGACAATGCAGCATTAAACATTTTGACACAAAGTCATTCCCACTCTTTCCAGTTGCAAATGAAATAGCCAAGACTTACAGTACCATTTGCAGCCTGGGACTTTCCAATTCATCCCAAGTAGTCCAAGGTTGTCCCTGTTGATCAGCAGATCAAAAACAGTCACTTCCAAAACATTCACTTCCATAGCTCAATTTTCAGATTTCTCTGAGTTTGCGCACCATTTTTTTCTTCCCTTCTCTTTTTCTTAATTTGATTTCAACCATGGCCCTTTCCAAGAAAGCTGCTGCTCACCTTGACAAGATCAAGCCTTCTGCCTGGTGCTTTTAAAAGTGGCACAGTAAGCAAAGGTGACGCTCCTCTCAAGCCTGGAAAGAAAGACACTCATCATCTCCTTTTTGTTCTTGGCCTTCAGCTTGCAACGGTGTTATGTCGGCTTGGCTGAAGAAGTGCAGCTTGGACCAAGTGCCCTTTATGACTTCCTGCTTCTCCATGACATTCCTGCAACTGTGGAAGACCTTGGCATCAATCTGTTGTCTACCACAACGGAGAGGATGAATCATGTGTCATGCCACAGTCCCCTGCAAGCACCTGCAGTTGGAGGCAAATGGTGATCATTGTTTATGAGGTTCAAAACAAGTTGCATGCCTGAAAGGAGATTGCTGCCAACAAATCTTGGTTTGTTAGCATGCCCGTCAGTGGGGCATCTGTCAGGCTCTGTGGCCTCACAACCACCAGTTCCCACACAGAAGAACCATGTAGGCTTGGTGCTCCATCCCACATGAATTATTTTCATGTGCTTAAAAGATCCTCTCATGAGGTCTCATCATGAGGTCTCATGGTGTTGCCAATCAAGGCAAATCGATCACCTAGACCAGATGTCCCATCTCAGACTGACCGGGCATCCTGTGATTGGAGCTTGCTCTGACTGAGTCCACTTCAACAACAATGTTGCTTCAGCCAACTCTCAGCATCCACACATGGTCAAGTTTGGAACTCACATGACTGGAGGAGCGCTTGGGCCTGATGATCATGGCATCCTTGATGTTGATGTCCTTGGTGTCATCATGGCTGCTTATTCACATGCTCCATTGGAAGAGCTTGCCACTTTTGATGGAATCATGAGAAGTCATCATTGCTGCCCATCTTGTTGCTGAAGGTGATGCCCAAGACAACGAACAATGAAAATGATGAGTGATTCTGGAAATGAAGATGACTAAGAGGCTGTAGTGATCTTTCAGATTGTTGACTGGTAAGAAGCTTTCTTGATTCTTACTATGTTATTGTTAACTCAAAGATTAGCACCATTAGGGTAAACTGCAGCCAGCGGTAACCCGACACTGTTTCGAAAGAAACTTTAAAAGACACTCAATGTGGAACAGCCACCCGTCATTGCCCGTAGGGATAGGTTGAGCATGCCATTGCAAAATAAGATTGGAACAAAAAAAACAGAAGGAAAGAACAACAACAGAACACATCATGGAACTCCTTTGAAATTCACTTGAGAGATGTGGGTACAAAAAGATAAAGACAAACCGAAAGACGACCTCTTTTGGAGTTGAATTGGATCAGAGATAAGAGGAGGAGTGAGGGCTCCAACAAAATGTATCAGGGGGCGGGGAGTGGGAGGCAGTGGACGGTTGGGTAGGAGGGAGAAACCTGCGCTATTAGCGGACCCGGTCGCACAACTTCTGGAGCTCCTCTTCAGGAAAAATGTCCTTGTTGTACTTAGGGAGAAACTTGTTGATCCACAAGAGAAGGGCCTCTTCCTTGATGTCAATGGAATGCCTGGACTTGACGAAAACTCGGGCAATGGTGAAGCGAGCTTTCTTGTGGTGGATGCATGCCTTGTCAGATTCTCCATTGACTCCAGCAGGGTTATGACAAAAGGCACCAGTGAGTCGCGTTGGCGCGTCCATGTGTGATCAAATTGTCCAATGTTTCTTGTTCCATCTTGGACCAAACGGTGTGGGTAAGCAAGAAAATGCTCTACATCTTGGATTGGGGGTGGAAGAAAGCATTGCAGGCTCGGCGAGTGATGCTGCTGCGTAGCCTGCCAAGGGGGTTCTTTGCCTGGGCAAGGTCTGTGGGTTGTTCCCAGCATTGGTCAGCCACGATGTTATGGGGATGCGGGAGAAGACGGAGAAGGTTGTTGGCCATTGTGTTGGATGTAATTGTTGAAAGATGTTGTTGTTGGTTAATGTCAGAAACAAAGTATGGTGAGCTTGAAAGAGATGCTCAGGTTGTGAGAGAATGAGAGTGCGATAAGAGCAAAGTGCAGCAGGTGCCACAGCAAAGCAATCCACTTTGTGGGGACTCCATCGCGCTGCAGTTCGATGGGGTTGATCTATCTGATGGGAGTAGTTTCGATAGACTTGTTTGGAGGTTTTTTGTAAGGGTTGTAGGGTCTTGCACACATTGTGGCTGTTGGAAATGCCAGCGAAGGGCTTGACCCTTCAAAGTGATTACAAAGGAGCATCTTTGGCTGAAGAAAATAATGGTGTCTTTGGTCCCGGTAGACTGGGGACTGAGATGTGCCCAAGGGATGGGGCACAAAGAGAGACAAGGTTGAGGGAAAACACTATGAGGCTTGTCCTGTAGCCATCCACTTGATCAGCTTGGAATTGGCCATAGAGAGAGAGTTTGGATGCCTTCAAAGATTGCTTGTTGCCTCTCAGACCTTTGCCTGGCTGCAATGACATTGAGCAGCCAGTTCTTCTTGTGTTGTGTGGACTTGTCAAGGAGGTCTGACAAGTTGAGGTTGAAGTGATGTCTGTCAGCAAGAGACAGAGCCCGGGCACCTGCCAGCAATTCTGCGGTGATGCTGGTAAGAAGCTTTCGTGATTCTGCTGTGATTATTCTTTTGCTTCCTAATGTTTTATGTCTGTCTTCAGAAGCCACACCTAAGGACACTGTTACTATCCCTGGCAACACAAATGTTGTTGATCCAGATGCACTAGATGTGACTGTCCACAACATGCTGAACAGTGTTGGTGCTCTTGCTTCAGAACAAAAGAAACTTAATTTGGCTCAAAGAAAAGCTGAGCACAACAAGCACAACAAGGAAGCCAGGAAAGAAAAAATGCTGAGTTTTACAAGAAAAAAGAAAGCAGGAAGGAAAGAAATGTTGAACACAACAAGAAAAGCAAGGAAAGCAAACAAGAAAGAATGTTGAGCACAACAAGAAAAACAAGGAAAGCAAGCAAGAAAGAAATGATGAGCACAACAAGAAAAACAAGGAAAGCCAGCAAGAAAGAAATGATGAGTACAACAAGAAAAACAAGGAAAGCTAGCAAGAAAGAAATGATGAGTACAACAAGAAAAACAAGGAAAGCTAGCAAGAAAGAAATGATGAGCACAACAACAAAAAACAAGGAAAGCAAGAAATGATGAGTGCAACAAGAAAAAAGGAAAGCAAGAAAAAAGAAATGCTGAGAATGAAAAAAAAACAAGGAATTGCGGTTGAACAATGCGATGAACATCAAAACCATGTCTCTTGATCCTGGCAGACATAATTAGATAACTTTGAGAATGATGTCAAAAAATCACTGATTCTTTGTCATGCCAACTCTGGTCATGGGCAAGTTTCATCGCTGCTGCAAACTGTTTCAGAGAAATAAGCAACTTGATAAAAACATTTATCAGCAAGTGATTGATGATGTCAACAAAGAAGTCATTGATGAAAATGAGCAAGAACATCTTCTTTCACATGGGACAGGCACCACTTGCATCAATTCTTCAACAGATCATCAATCAACATCATAATTGAAATGATTGCCTTCAAGTGGTAACCAAAAGAATCGTGTCTGTGCCCCTTGTGGCATCAGATCAAACCAGCATCAACAATTCTGCTCCACTTTGCATTGCATGACATTCTACCAATGTTCCATCTAAATGATGAACAACATGAAGATTTTCAAGCTTTGAAAGAAAAGCCACCACTGTTGGATTAGAACACAAAGAACTGTAGCTAGTAAAAGACCACATGGTAGAAAAGTAATTTACTCAATAAAGTGACCAACAGACTCTAATCTCTTGGTGGATCAAACGGATCAAACTGACACCATCTGGCATCCAACTGACAACAGACCTGACACCAGTCCCATTTACCACATTAGGTGCACACTTGCTCATACAAATGGACATGTCCTCCAACAACCACTCATGGTTCCCATCAATGAGGAAGGTGCAACAAAACTCTTTCATCTTCACAAAGCACAGAGTGTCAAGAGTCTCAAATTCTTCAAAAAGTTTTTCATTTGCACCCTGAATTTGTCTTTTTGTCTGAAAAACAAAGAAATGACAGCTGTTTGTACAAAGTTGCTACAACTGGTCCCAGCAATCACAAAAGAAACAAAAACAAACAGCAAATCTATGCAAATGGAAAACCAAACCAGCAAATTCCACACAACTAAACTCCTTAGCTGCTCAGTGGACTTGGGAGACATTGCACACAGAGTGCTAGAAATGCCCTCCCCTCAGGAGCTCATGATGATTGCCAAACACCACCACTTTCACAACATTGACAAAAGCAACCAAAAGTGCACCCAGAATGAATGCTCTGGTATCACTGCAGAATTGCTGGCAGGTGCCCGTGCCCTTTCTCTTGCTGACAGACACCACTTCGAACTCAACTTGCCTTGCCTCCTTGACAAGTCCACACAATGCAAAAGGAACTGGCTTCTCAACGTTATTGCAGTCAGACAAAGGTTTGAGAGACTGAAGCTTTCTAACAGGTTTCTTGAACTGCTGATAGAACGGGGCTCCTAAACTAGAGATAAACTTGTTATCTTTAGTGGTTAAGACATCGCCCAAAAAGCTGAATTCAGCATCATTTTGCACGCTGTTTTGATGGCCGAACAAAATTTTCTAAAATAAAGTGAAATGCTCCGAAAAATATAATAACTATTTTTCTTTAAGTCTTTTGTGGACCGACAGACATGAAAAGCTAGTTATTACTGTGAAACAATTTTTTTCCATAATCGGATAAAACGTCTTCTTCTTAGAACTGAATTCAGTCACCCTATGAATTCAGAAAATGCACGGAAATTCCCTAAGCACTCAGATTTCGCCAAAAAATCTCAACTGCCAACCCTCTAAACAAAGGCTAAAAGACGGTAAATTCTGTATAAAATCATTAACTAACATGAGCTATGTGATCGAGTTAGTGTAGTTAGTCAACTAAGTGTAGAACAAGTTTTGTATGGGCACATCTACACTAAACTACTATTTTTCGGCCTACAAAGTAGGTTACAATGTGACGCTGAATTCGGCATGTTAGGCTGAATTCAGTGTGGTGTGCGATTTAACCGTTAGCATTTGTTTTAGGATTGTGAGAAGAGAGAAATGTTCTCTCGAGTGCATTACTTTGCACTTTTGCAAACTTGTTGAGCGTTCAAAGGTTCCGCTCCAAATTGACTCATGGGCAACACCTTGGCTTTGCCCTGCACTTAGGGATTCACTCCCATGCCGCACTTGTTGTTTGTAACTTACTCGTGATTGACGCCGTCTGTTACTTAAACATTCCTGCCTCATGTTAGGAATGAAGCATGTTCGCTTACCTAGTAGAATCTCCTGCTCGTTATTCAATTGGGAGATTTGTTATCCACTTGGGAGATTGCTGCGCATTCCTACACTCCCTCTCAGGAAGTTTGAGTGACAGGAGGAACACAGTGAGTGTAAGAATGCTCAATGCCCATTGGGCTGCATGGCAACATGTTGCCCGGCACTTGACCGCATGAGCCATTGGCTCGCCAACAGTTGTCGGCTTTGTGCTCCTTGGAGTTTGAGGCCAGCTACCACTTTTTGGTTCGCCTGCAATGCATGCACTTGGCTCTGCGGTTTGGGAGGATTTACCATCCCATGATCGCCATCCTGTGAGCTAGAAACAGCTCCAGGGTGCTTTGCTTCATGAGCATGTCGGCCAGCTGGGCTTCCAACGTGGTCTTCTCGATCTGCAGTGCGCGGCTGGCTACCATTGATCTGAAGTGATGGTACTTGACACTTATGTGTTTAGTGCGCAGGCACATGGAGGGCGCATTGGCGAGGTGGACCGTGCCACTGTTGTCCTCGAAAAGCGTGCACTTGACCATTGGGACGGAGCAGCCGACATTGAACCCCTCTTTCTTCATCTCTTGGATTAGAAGCATGAGGGGCTTAACCTTCCTGGCTGCTTGGCTAAGAGCGATGTGTTCGCTCTCAGCACCGCTTAAGGCAATCTCAGTTTGCAGTTGAGACTTCCACAGGATAGGACAGCCCAGGTAGGACATGATTTAGCCCGACCTTGATCGAGCTGTGTCGGGCTCGTCTTCAGCTTTTTCCGGGATTCGATTTCCGCTGAAGTCGGCGTCCGCCCACACTTTGAAGGCATCGTCTGTTGGACGAATGTAAACACCTTTGTCGCGGGTCACTCGGAGAGATCGCCCCAGCCACTTTGCTGCCTTGCCGTGCTCCTTTCTTGGATCGGAGGAGAACCTTGCACATTGATGGGTTGCATAGGCAATGTTGGGACAAGAGCACTTCTCTGGGTAGTTCAGTTTGCCCAGAACGCTTCGATAATGGAAATGTCCATAAAAAACGGGGGACGACTCATGCGCTCCAAGTGCTCGAGACATTGGGGATGGAGTCTCTTTTGCTTGTGCATTCTCTCCGTTCAGGTTCAGGTCACGAAGGATTTGCTCAATGAGGTGGGGTTGTGACAAGTGGAAGGTCTCGTCATCCACCTGGTCGATGTTGACTCCAAGAAAATCTTCAATGTCTCCTTCTTCCGTTACATCCAGTCCTGCTTTCTTGATGTCGGCAATGACTTGTTGACTTTCTTCCTTGTCTGGACCAGCGAGGATGGAGTCATCGGTGCACGGTGCAGCACACACATAACGTTTACACGACAGAACACGCACTCATCGTGCTCGCTTTGTTTGAAGCCGACCTTCTTGACTAGCTTGTCTACTAGGTGCTGATTCCAGACTCGCCCCGCTTGTTTTTGTCCGTAGATGTTCTTGTGAACTCACAGTGCCCATTTTCCAGGTCTGTCGATCTTGATTCCTTTAGGAATTTGCATGTAGCATTCTCAATCAACTGGGGCTTGCGGGAAAGCCAGCACATGATCTAGCTGAATCGCACGCCAGCCATTTCGAAGGACCAGCGCGAGCAGAATGCGCACTGACTCCCAGCTTGCT